>Ga0302296_1000152_pt1 | contig 59885 bp, 49 predicted proteins | sample III_Fen_N3_1_FD_194546 | JGI IMG/M metagenome (GOLD analysis project Ga0302296, IMG submission 194546) | Peat permafrost microbial communities from Stordalen Mire near Abisko, Sweden - III_Fen_N3_1 | ecosystem: Environmental > Terrestrial > Soil > Wetlands > Permafrost | place: Sweden: Abisko... | reverse complement strand
GCATTTTTTCTCGCGGGCAAGTTTAGCGGCTTCCATCGGTTCAATGGTTCCTGCATTGCTACTTCCGTCGGTGAGTAAGATAATGACTTTCGATTTCAAACTATCACTGCGCAAGCGCGTTACGGCAACACCTAATCCATTTCCGACCGCTGTTCCGGGTTCCAGAAAACCGGGTTGTATTTCCGCAATTTGTTTTTTGAGCATCGGGTAGTCCAAAGTGGCAGGACAAGCCGTATATGCTTCGCCTTCATACACTACTAAACCAACGCGATCGCCTTTTCGGGTATCCACAAATTGTTGCGCGACCGATTTGGCAGCTTCCAATCTGTTAGGCTGAAAATCCTGCGCCAGCATCGAGCCTGAAGCGTCAATGGATAAAATAATGTCGATTCCGTTTTTGTAGTCGATTTTTGGCGGATCGTAACCCGAATGGTATGGTTTACACATGGCTACAATCATGCACGAAACCGCGAAAATTTGTAGGAAAGCAATTCCCCAGCGGAAATAACGCACCCAATTTGTACCGAGGGAATGTTGTTCTTCTTCTGAGCGTGAAAAGCGCAAATGTCCGGAATGATTGCGTGTGAGGTAATAATGCACCCCGAAAATAACAGGCACAGCAAGCAACAGCCACAACCATTCTGGTGCGTAGAAATCGTATTGCCAAACCGCTATGTTCCAGTATTTACTCATTGATCAATTCCAACGGACTCAATTCCAAGATTAATTGTTCCAAATAATTCATGCCCAGCTCGGTGCTTTCTTCATCGGGAATACCGAGTGCAAATTTTACAATGTCTGATTCTTGCAATAACAACCGGATTCGCTCTAACGTAGGTTCGGGAATTTCCTTGGCGCGCAATAATGCAACCGTTTCAAACGTGGTGCGTTCCATGATGTTTAATCCGTAACGCGCACTTAAAAACGATCGCAATAAAAACGAAAACTCGATGTAATGACGATTGATCTCTCCTTTTTTCCAATAAGCTTCTTTCCTTAACGCATCTAACCCGAGTAAGGTTCTGTCTTTCAGCGAAAGCACTCGAATAACAGGTTTGTTGTTGCGTTTGCGAATCCATAAAACAACGATCAGCGCTATCGGAAAAAGCCCAATCCACCAATAATCTTTTAGCCAACGCCAATAGTCGGTTTCAATGATTACCGGTACTTCGTCTAATTCATCACCGATTTTCTTCTTCAAGAAACCAACGGAAAGCAGCGGTGGTTTGGCTGTATACACCGAATCGGGAAGTACCACCTGAACTACAGGAAAAATATAAACACCCGTATCCCATGCGGTTACTGTATAACGACCTTCCCAGATTTGCTGACCATTTCGTTGATAGGTTGTATCTCGAAAATTACCAATTATTTCAAGTGTTCCGTCGGTAGTAAGAGTAGAAGAATCGTTTTTTATTTCACACGGAACTTCGCCCGTATACGATTTGAAATTGACTTTCTTCGGTGCTTTTTTCAGTTGAATCGTCAACACGACTTGTTCGCCGATCTCACAATTGTTGGTACTCCACCACGTGCGCAATTGCTGACCGAATAATTGTCCGGAAACCATCAATACCGCTATGTAGAGTAGCCATTTCATTTGCGTTGCTTGAATAAATGCATGAGTGGCATAAAAATGGAATTTCCGCCTTTCAAAACACAAGTGTCGATACCGAGTGAATCGAAAATCTCTTTATTAACTTCTTTGCGTTTCTGCTGACGTTGAGTGTATTCCTGACGAACATTTGCAGAAGAAGTGTCTACCCAAGTTGTTCGACCGGTTTCAGCGTTAATCCATTGCACAAAACCCACATTCGGCAAACTGTTTTCACCTTCATCTTCCAGTTGCAAGGCTACCAAATCGTGTTTGCGTGAAAGAGTTGTTAAGCCATCTTTGATGCTCGGCAAGTCCATGAAATCACTGATGAGGAAACAAATACAGCGTTTTTTATGCACGTTCACCGCATATTTCATTCCTGCATTCAAATCGGTTAATGCCTGATTGGGTTTGAAATAAATCAAGGCTTTCATCATGGCATATACATGCTTGATCCCTTTTTCGGCAGGAATGTATTTTTCGACCTTATCGGTGACGAAAATGGCACCTACCTTATCGTTTTTCTTTGCTGCGGAAAAAGCCAGGGTTGCAGCGGCTTCAACAGCGGTTGTAAATTTTGAATCATTGGTTTGCCCGAAATACATTGATCCAGAAAGGTCGATGATCAATAACACAGTAAGTTCGCGCTCTTCTTCAAAAATCTTTACATAGGGTTCCTGAAAACGAGCTGTTACGTTCCAGTCAATACTGCGCACATCATCGCCAAATTGGTAATTGCGGACTTCACTAAACGACATACCGCGACCTTTAAACGCAGACTGATATTCACCCGAAAAGACCTGTTGGGCCAAACCGCGTGTTTTCAGTTCGATGGTACGAACCCGTTTGAGTAAATCCTGATGGTCCATGAGTTACGAAATCAAGGAACTTCAACGCGTTGAATCAGTTGTTCGATCACTTTTTCGGCAGTTACACCATCGGCCTCTGCTTCATACGTCAAACCGATGCGGTGACGCAACACATCCATGCTAATAGCGCGCACATCTTCCGGAATCACGAAAGCGCGTCTTTCCAAGAAAGCGTGTGCTTTGGCTGCTAATGCCAAGTTGATGGTGGCGCGCGGCGAACCTCCGTAAGAAATGTATTTGGTCAACTGTCCCAATCCGGCAATTTCCGGGTTGCGCGATGCTGCCACAATATCTACGATGTAACGTTCTATTTTCTCATCCAGGTAAATAGATCGAGCCAAATGTTTGCCTTTAATAATATCATCGGGGTGAATGCACGGCGAAACAGTCGCTAAACCTTCAGCCCGCACATTGCTGCGTAAAATCAATTGTTCTTCTTGTTTCGACGGATAGCCCATGCTTACTTTCAGCATAAAACGATCGACTTGAGCTTCCGGAAGCGGATACGTTCCTTCTTGTTCGATCGGATTTTGCGTCGCCATCACCAAAAACGGTTTCGGTAGTTGGTAGGTGGTATCACCAATCGTAATTTGGCGTTCCTGCATGGCCTCAAGCAATGCCGACTGTACTTTTGCCGGGGCACGGTTAATCTCATCTGCCAACACAAAATTGGCGAAGATCGGTCCTTTTTTTACGGTAAACTGCTCCGATTTCTGTTGGTAAATCATGGTTCCGGTTACATCGGCTGGCAACAAATCGGGTGTAAACTGAATACGTGAAAAATCGGCTGAAACTGCCTGTGAAAGTGTTTTAATCGCCAATGTTTTTGCCAATCCGGGAACACCTTCCAACAAAACGTGACCATCTGCCAGTAGCGCCAACAGGAGGTTTTTCACCATGGCATCTTGCCCAACGATGACTTTTGCTATTTCTTGACGTAAAAGTTCGAATTTGATAGCTTCCTCCTTAATGGAAACCGAAAGCATTTGCAATTGTTCAGACGGAGTTAGTGCCGATGAATCCAACATAGTTTTTGCCGTTTAAATACAGTTTTTTGAGAACCTAGAACAGTTAAATGGGGGTTTTCGGTTCTAATATATTGCTTTCCACCGCAACAGCATGACATTCATTCACAAAATATGTGAAACCGAATGCTGTAGTAAGAAAAGCAATTGCCGGCAAAGGTGTAAAAGAAAGGTTTTACGACCTGTTAATTTTTGTTAAGTCGTTTTTTGAGAAGTTTGATTTTTGAAGATGGATGTTTAGTTAGCTCTTCGCACACTAATAACGATTTTTCTTCTTTTCCGGGGATTTTAAACTCTTTTCCGAGAACTTTTCATCAAACACCGTGTCCGCCTTTGGCGTGATTCAAAACCCAACATCAAAAATTCAGTATCAAAAACTGTATATTCATCCTGTTTTTCAACTTTTACCGCTATGGAAGAACGCAAGTGTTTAGAATGTGGACAGAAATTGTCCGGAAGAAAAGATCAGAAATTTTGTTCCGATTATTGTCGCAATACCTATAATAATCGTCTCAACGAAGATGCCACCAGTTATGTGCGCCGGATCAATAACATTTTGCGCAAAAACCGCCGCATTTTGGTTGCACTCAATCCTTCCGGAAAACGAACGGTAGATGCCATCACACTAGCCGAAGAAGGATTCAACTTTCATTACTTCACCAATATCTACCAAACCCAAAAAGGAAGCACCTATTATTTCTGTTATGACCAAGGGTATATGCGAATGGAAAATGATCAGTATATGCTGGTGCAGAAGCAGGATTATGTGAAGTGATTCATTCCACTTTTTTCCGAAGCAAAAAAAGTGGAGCAAAAATGCTTTTGCGCCATTCCAAGCCACTCGTAAATCCGTCTTTCGGCGGACTGTGTTTTAAGGTCAAAAGTGACAGATCAGGATCTGAAACGCTACACACAGCAGATTTGACAATCGCTGTATGTTTTAGCGCTTTTGACAAAACACAACGAAACAGCCATTTTTTTGACTTCCTTTCCTTGAATGGCGCTTCGTCCGCAACCTCACCTTGTGGTAAGGATTTCAGATTTTGATAACGAAGTAAAAGCGATCATTGGAACCTACAGCCTTTATTTTTTGCCTACTTACCGCCTTGTTACGCTTTTATTAAAGCGACAAGTCGTCTTCGTCAGCCGTAGCTGTCTCTTTATCAAGAAAAAAGTAGGGGAATTTAAAAAAGTAAAGACACAAAAAAACCCAAAGACCTACTACAATCTTTGGGTTAACATCATTTCATTTGGCAATTGGTTCAAATCAAATGATGTGCTGCTCTACTAACTTCTACAAAAGTAGGAATTAGTTTCAATTCCAAGCTCTTCGACAACTGAAAAAATCGTTTTATTGATTGAACGGTCTTTTTTTGAGAACTAACGGTTTGTTTCGTTGATTGAGAATCATTCTATAAATTGTATTCATTCATCAAATCAACTTCTGTTCTCCTTTCCATGGATTAATAAAGGCTATTTTGTCTATCTGAGAAAGAATAATAGAATACAATCAAAAACTGCTTTTTGCCCAAACCCCATTATCCAAAGAAGAAAACACGTTTCAGATCGATGAAATTAGTGTTATGTGGAATAATTCTAAATAACTATTTTTTACCCCTGCTTACCGTTAAAATATATTAAATTCGCGGGTCTAAAAAATGGTAGATTATGTCTTCTCCAAATGATTACATTCCGATACTCCTCCAAGCCGTTGTGGCACTGGGGTTTGTGGTAACGGTTCTTGTGGTAACCCATATCTTGGGGCCAAGATTAAAAGGCAAGAAAAAAGATGCAAACTGGGAATGTGGAATCGAAGAGGTAGGAAACGCTCGTTTCCCGGTTTCTGTTCGTTATTTCATGACAGCCATCCTCTTCGTATTATTCGATGTGGAAGTTATTTTCTTCTACCCTTATGCAGTTAATTTCCGTGAATTGGAATTAGACGGTTTGTGGGCAGTAATGTTATTCGTTGGTTTATTCCTTACCGGATTTTTCTACGTACTCAAAAAAGGAGCTTTAGAATGGGAAAAGTAGAAGTTGTAAATGGCGTCGAGACGTTCAACGGGGAAGGTTTCCAGTTGGCGATGCTCGATAAAGTGATCGCAGCAGCACGTGCCAATTCGGTATGGCCGCTTCCGTTCGCTACCTCTTGCTGTGGTATTGAATACATGGCAACGATGGGAACAAACTACGATGTAGCCCGTTTCGGAATGGAACGTATGTCGTTTTCTCCACGTCAGGCAGATTTGCTAATCGTGGCTGGAACCATTTCTAAGAAATTGGCTCCTATCTTGAAACAGGTGTACGAACAAATGGCCGAGCCAAAATGGGTATTGTCTGTTGGAGCTTGCGCTTCTTCAGGTGGTATTTTCGATACATACTCCGTATTACAAGGTATTGATCGTGTAATTCCGGTAGATGTTTACGTGCCTGGTTGTCCGCCACGTCCCGAACAAATCATTGAAGGAATTATGAATGTGCACCGTTTGGTGAAACACGAATCATTGCGCCGCCGCTACTCAGATGAATACAAACATTTGTTGACTAAATATAACCTGAACGAAGATGAGTAATCCCATCACAAGCGAGTTGTTGTTGCAACGCTTGCAAGAACGTTTCGGTGAAGCGATTCTGAATAACGAATCTCCTTACGATTTATTGACGGTTGAAGTAACGCCTTCTTCCGCTCACGAGATCATTAAGTGGTTGAAAGAAGATGGTGAATTAGCACTTTCTTTCCTTACCTTATTAGGTGCAGTGCACTATCCTGAGCAAAAAGGTCGCGAAATGGCGGTTGTTTACCACTTGCATTCGTTGGTGCACAATGTGCGTTTGCGCTTGAAAGCATTTTTGTCGATCGAAGATCCGAGTATTGCTACCATCACCGATTTATATGTTGGTGCTAATTGGCAAGAACGCGAAACCTTCGATTTTTACGGTGTGAAATTCGTTGGTCATCCCAACTTGGTGCGCATCCTCAATGAAGATTCAATGGATTATCATCCGATGCGTAAAGAATACCAGTTGGAAGATGCCACTCGTGAAGATAAAGATGATCGCTTCTTCGGAAGATGAGATCAGCTGCGGCTGATCGAAAAAGCAAATGTTAATGCAGCTTCAAAAGGAAACTATGAGCGATATTGAACAAATAAAAAAACAAAGCCTCTTTTCCAATGACACGATCAACGGAGAAATCGCTACGCTGAACTTAGGGCCTACTCACCCTGCAACACACGGTATTTTTCAAAATGTACTGAAAGTTGATGGTGAGAAAATCCTATCTTCAGAACAAACCGTAGGATACATTCACCGCGCGTTTGAAAAATTGGCAGAGCGTCGTCCTTACAACCAAATCAGACCGATTACAGATCGTTTGAACTACTGTTCTTCACCGATCAATAACCTTGGTTGGGATATGACGGTTGAAAAACTCATCGGTGCAGCTGTTCCGAAACGCGTAGATTATATGCGTGTCATTATTATGGAATTGGCTCGTATCGCTGATCACTTGGTGTGTAACTCAGTAATCGGGGTTGATACGGGAGCTTTGACAGGTTTTACCTACATGTTCCAGCAACGTGAAGCCATTTATGAATTGTTCGAAGAAGTATGTGGAGCACGTTTGACAACTAATATCGGTCGTATCGGTGGTTTTGAACGCGATTTTTCACCCGTTTTCCACGAGAAACTGAAGAAATTCCTCAAAGAATTCCCGAAACATTTCAATGAATTCGATAGCCTTCTTTCGCGCAACCGTATTTTTATGGACCGTACCATTGGTGGTGGTCATATCACCGGTGAGCGTGCGTTAGAGTTTGGATTCACTGGACCAAACTTGCGTGCTGCAGGTGTTGACTACGATGTGCGTGTAATGAATCCGTATGCTTCTTACGAAGATTTCGATTTTATTATTCCTGTAGGAACCGCAGGTGATACCTACGACCGTTTTCAAGTTCGTCAGGAAGAGATTCGCCAAAGTTTGGCCATCATTCACCAAGCATACAACAATCTTCCAGAGGGAGATTATTACTCGAAAGACATTCCTGAATTCTACCTTCCTTCTAAAGAAGATGTGTACACCAAAATGGAAGCGTTGATCTATCACTTTAAAATTGTGATGGGTGAAACGCCTGTTCCTGTTGGTGAAGTTTACCACAGTGTTGAAGGTGGAAACGGCGAATTAGGATACTATTTAATCAGTGATGGCGGACGCACTCCTTACCGTTTGCAGTTCCGTCGACCTTGTTTCATTTATTACCAGGCATATCCGGAAATGATTACCGGACAAACAATCTCAGATGCAGTTTTGACATTGAGTAGTTTGAATGTGATTGCCGGAGAATTGGACGCATAAGATGAGCATAAAGATAACAAACGGAAATGCAGCCGATGAGGTAGCACCGCAGTTCAGCGCCGAACGGATGGTTGAGGTACAACGTATCATCAATCAATATCCCGAGGGCAAACACAAAAGTGCGTTGATGCGCATTTTGCACATGGCCGAAGAAGATTTCGGTGGATGGTTGAGCGTTCCTACCATGAATTACGTGGCGGGAATCCTAAACATTCAACCGATTGAAGTTTACGAGGTAGCAACGTTTTACACGATGTTTAACATCGAAAAACCGGGCAATGTGGTATTGGAAGTTTGCCGTACCGGACCTTGTATGTTGGTAGGAAGCGATAACATCATTGATCACCTGAAACAACAATTAGGTGTAGAAGTTGGCGGTACGTCAGCAGACGGGATGTTTACGTTGAAAACAGCAGAATGCCTTGGCGCTTGCGGTTACGGACCGATGTTGCAGTGTGGAAAACACTACCACGAGCATTTGACTACCGAAAAAGTAGACGCTTTGCTTGATGCATTCCGGAAAGAACATTCAACTTCATCGAACAACTAGGAGATGGGAAGAAAGCTATTATTGGAACATGTAAACGTTCCTGGAATTGAAACCTACGAGGTATACCGCAAAAACGGTGGTTACCGCTCTGTGGAAAAGGCATTAAAAACCATGTCACCTCAAAATGTGGTCGAAGAAGTGCAAGCTTCAGGATTGCGTGGTCGTGGTGGAGCCGGTTTCCCTACGGGAATGAAATGGTCGTTCTTGGCTAAACCGGAAGGTGTTCCGCGTTATTTGTTGTGCAACGCCGACGAAAGTGAGCCGGGTACGTTCAAAGACCGTTACCTGATGGAGAAAATTCCTCACCTCTTGGTAGAAGGAATGATCACTTCCAGCTACGCACTTGGGTGTAACCAAGCGTATATCTACATCCGTGGTGAATACATGTGGGTGTTGGAAATCGTAGAAAAAGCAATCGCCGAAGCTTACGCAAACGGTTGGTTGGGAAAAAATATTTTAGGTTCGGGTTACGACTTGGATTTGTCCATCGCTCCTGGTGGTGGTGCCTACATTTGTGGGGAAGAAACTGCCTTGATCGAATCATTGGAAGGTAAACGTGGAAATCCGCGTATCAAACCACCATTCCCGGCTGTAAAAGGTTTGTGGGGATGTCCTACAGTTGTAAATAACGTTGAAACCATTGCGGCGGTAGTTCCTATCGTAAACGAAGGTGGAGCGGAATATGCCAAAATCGGAATTGGTAAAAGTACCGGAACCAAACTCATCTCCGCTTGCGGAAACTTGGTAAAACCGGGCGTTTATGAAATCGACCTTGGCTTATCGGTAGAAGAGTTTATCTATTCGGAAGAATGGTGCGGTGGTATTGCCAATGGCAAGAAACTTAAAGCATGTGTTCCGGGTGGTTCGTCCGTTCCAATTTTGCCTGCCAACTTGGTATGTAAAACAGCCGAAGGAACCGATCGTTTGATGTCGTACGAAAGTTTGGCAGAAGGTGGTTTTGCTTCAGGATCTATGTTGGGATCAGGTGGATTTATCGTATTCGACGAAGATCAGTGTATTGTAAGAAATACGTGGAATTTCGCCCGTTTTTATGCGCATGAATCGTGTGGTCAATGTTCGCCTTGCCGTGAAGGTACAGGTTGGATGGAGAAAGTACTGCACCGTTTGGAATACGGTCATGGAAACCTCCGCGACATCGATTTGTTAGCAGAAATCAATAAGAAAATAGAAGGAAATACCATTTGTCCGTTGGGTGATGCAGCAGCATGGCCAGTTGCAGCGGCAATCCGTCATTTCCGAGAAGAGTTTGAATGGCACGTGACCAATCCGGATGAAGCGCAAAAACGCAACTTCGGCATTGCATCGGCTCATGTACCTTTAGTATAAGTAAACCATTTGTTATGGTAAAAGTTATCGTTGACGATATTGAAGTAGAAGTAGAACCGGGAACAACCATTCTCAACGCCGCTCGTAAGATCGGTGGAGATGTGGTGCCTCCTGCGATGTGTTATTACAGTAAGCTGGAAGGTAGCGGTGGAAAATGCCGTACCTGTTTGGTTGAAGTAGCAGCAGGTTCTACCGCAGATCCGCGCCCGATGCCCAAATTGGTGGCTTCGTGTTCTACACCCGTGCAAGACGGAATGGTGATCAAAAACAAAACCAGCGAACGCGTTCATGAAAATCGTGGAGCTGTTACTGAGTTTTTGTTGATCAATCACCCGTTGGATTGTCCTATTTGCGATCAGGCTGGTGAGTGTCACTTGCAAGATCTTGGATTCGAACACGGAAAAGAAGGCACGCGCTACGAAGAAGAACGTCGCACTTACGATCCGATTGATATCGGTGACAAGATCAAGTTGCACATGAATCGTTGCATCTTGTGCTACCGTTGTGTGTATGTGGCCAATCAATTGACTGACCAACGTGTTCACGGTGTAATGCACAGAGGTGAACATGCCGAAATCAGTACCTATATTGAAAAGGCAATCGACAATGATTTCTCCGGAAATGTCATCGATGTATGTCCGGTTGGTGCGTTGACCGACAAAACATTCCGTTTTAAAAGTCGTGTGTGGTTCTTGAAACCAATGAACGCTTCTTGCGAGTGTACAAAATGTGCCGGAAAAGCAGTAGTGTGGATGTTCGGAAACGAAATCATGCGTGTGACAGGTCGAAAAGACAAATACGGTGAAATCGAAGATATCGATGGCAAAACAGCATGGATTTGTAACGATTGTCGCTTCGACAAAAAAGATGTAAGTGAATGGAACATTGAAGGTCCACGAGTGATCAACCGCCACTCGGTGATTTCACAAAATCACTACCTCAAAAATGATCCGGAACGAGATGCTAAGAAACTAACGGGAACGAAATAAGATGTTAGAGAAAATCATAATCATAGTTGCGTTGTTCAGTGTTACCTTGCTGATTGCAACGTATTTAACCCTCGCAGAGCGTAAAGTGGCTGCTTGGTTGCAAGATCGTATCGGTCCGGATAGAGCAGGACCATGGGGACTTTTACAACCATTGGCTGATGCCGGAAAAATGTTCTTTAAAGAAGATTTCATTCCGACCAACGCCGATAAGTGGTTGTTCATTATCGGACCGGGAATTGCCATGTTTACGGCTTTACTTACCGGATCTGTTATTCCATGGGGACCAGATTTACAAGTATTCGGCGAAACAGTAGAATTGCAAGTTGCCAATGTTGATGTAGGTATCTTATTCATCATGGGCGTTGTTTCCATCGGTGTTTACGGAATCATGATCGGTGGTTGGGCTTCCAACAACAAATTCTCCCTTTTCGGAGCCATTCGTGCGAGTTCGCAAATGATCTCTTATGAATTGGCAATGGGTATTTCCGTGATCACAATTGTGATGATGAGCGGAAGTTTGAACCTACGCGACATTGTTGAAGATCAACACGGAATGAACTGGTATGTGTGGAAACAACCGCTTTGCTTCATCGTATTCTTTGTTTGTGCCTTGGCAGAATGTAACCGTGCACCGTTCGATTTACCGGAATGTGAATCGGAATTGATTGGTGGTTACCATACCGAATACGGTTCTATGAAACTTGGTTTCTTCTTGTTTGCTGAATACATCAACATGTTTATTTCATGTGCGGTTATTTCAGCTTTATTCTTCGGTGGTTACAACTTCCCTGGAATGGATAGCTTGTCAGGAAACACATTGGCTGTTGTAGGAACCTTAGTGTTCTTCGGCAAAACCTTCTTCTTCATTTTTGTCTTTATGTGGATTCGCTGGACATTACCACGTTTCCGTTACGATCAATTGATGCACTTGGGCTGGAAAAAACTCATCCCGATTTCATTAGTGAATATGTTGATTACAGGAATCATCATTGCTGCAGTTTCAGGATGGTTTAGCGGTGAGAAACCGAAAACCAACGAGCCAATGCAAACAAAGGTGAAAACAGAGCAACTAGACAAGCGATTGTCTATGAACACAAACACTCATTAGAACAACACATTTCGAATAGATATGGAGAGTTTATCAAATCGCAAAAAAGTAGTTTCCAATAAGAAGATGACCTTCATGGAAAGTATTTATTTGCCCGCCGTTTTGGGAGGAATGTGGATTACATTCAAGCATTTGTTCCGAAAACACAACGTGACCAAGTATCCGGAAGAGACCCGCGAGTTTGCTCCGGTTTACAGAGGTCAGCACGTTCTTAAACGCGACGAAGAAGGTCGTGAAAATTGTACTGCTTGCGGATTGTGCGCTGTTGCGTGCCCTGCAGAAGCTATTACAATGGTTGCCGACGAGCGCAAAAAAGGAGAAGAGCATTTGTACCGCGAAGAAAAATATGCTTCTATGTACGAAATCAACATGCTGCGTTGCATTTTCTGCGGATTGTGCGAAGAAGCATGTCCGAAAGAAGCTATTTTCCTAACAGATCGTATCGTTCCGACTTATTTCGAACGTGATGATTTTGTTTATGGAAAAGATAAACTGGTGGAAAAAGTGGATGAACGCATCGATATTTCCAAACGTCAATTAACCGGAAAACGCCCGCAAAAATGAGTACAGAATTAATCATTGCAACTGTATTGGGAGGTTTAACGATCGGTTCGTCTCTAATGGTGGTGTTGAGTCATCATCCGGTAAGAAGCGTATTGTACCTCATTGTTACTTTCTTCCTAATTACAGCCAACTACGTGTTGATGAACGCGCAGTTTATTGCTATCGTAAACATCATCGTTTACGCAGGAGCAATTATGGTATTATTCCTTTTTGTATTGATGCTACTCAATTTGAGTAAGGAAAACGAACCGCGAAGTTCACTCTTTATGAAAATTGCCGCGGCCTTGGCTGGTGGAGCTTTATTTTTGGTGTTGTTTTCCGTATTAAAAGATGCGGTTTTCACTGAATATGTTGCCGTTCCGGGTGCAGAATCGATGGGCTTGGTCAAAAACCTCGGTCATTTACTCTTTACAAAATACGTGCTTCCGTTTGAAGTTTCCTCTATCCTGTTCATCGCTGCGATGGTGGGTGCGGTGCTTTTAGCGAAACGCGATAAACAAATTATAGAATAACCATGGTATTAGCTACGATTTTCGAATCCGGAGTAGGTATTGAGTTCTACATGCTTTTGGCAACAGCGTTGTTTGTCATTGGTGTGTTTGGCGTGCTCTACCGAAAAAATGCAATTATTCTCTTGATGTGCATCGAGTTGATGCTGAATGCGGTGAATTTATTGTTGGTGGCCTTTTCAACTTATTTTGGAAAAGCCGATGGTCAGTTGTTTGTGTTTTTCATCATGGTGGTTGCGGCCGCTGAAGCTACGGTTGGATTATCCATCCTGGTATTGGTTTTCCGCAACGCACGTTCGGTGGATATCCGTTTGTTTAACAAATTAAAAGATTAAGCATGTCGGTAGCACAGTTAGTTCCCCTGATTATTCTGCTTCCTTTAATTGGAGCATTGATCAACGGTACCGTAGGTAAAAACCTTCCAAAAGCAGTTGTTGGCGCTATCGCTACAGGTGTAATGGCGCTTTCGTTCGGATTGGCGCTGATGGTTTTTTCGCAATTGGATAAAGCCGTTGAAATTGATTTATTCACCATGCTCGATACGGAAACGTTTTCGTTGCATGCACGCTTGTTAGCTGATAATTTATCGGTGTGGATGACCTTGATTGTAACCGGAGTCGGTACGCTGATTCATTTGTTCTCCATGGGTTACATGAAGCACGATGCCGGTTATTACAAGTTTTTCGTTTACCTCAATCTCTTCATCTTCGCGATGTTGATCTTGGTTCTCGGAAGCAACTATTTCATGTTGTTCTTCGGATGGGAAGGTGTAGGTATTTGTTCGTACTTGTTAATCGGTTTCTGGTATGGTGATTTCAAAAACACGGTAGCAGCCCGCAAAGCGTTCATCATGAACCGAATCGGTGACCTTGGTTTGTTGATCGGTTTGTTCTTATTGTTGTTCAATTTCGGAACTCTTGAGTACAACGAATTGTCAGCAGCCATTATCGGTAGTAAAGTTGATTTGAGCACTGTTTTATGCGGAATAACCCTTTGTCTGTTTATCGGAGCAACGGGTAAATCGGCACAAATTCCGTTGTTTACTTGGTTACCTGATGCGATGGCAGGACCAACACCGGTTTCAGCATTGATCCACGCTGCAACAATGGTAACTGCGGGTATTTTCTTAGTGGTTCGTTCCAACTACATGTTTGAACTGGCACCAATGACGCAGGATATCATGTTGTACATCGGTTTGGCAACGTCTATTGTAGCGGCTTTCATCGCCATGCGTCAAAACGATATCAAAAAAGTATTGGCTTATTCAACGGTTTCGCAACTGGGAATGTTGTTTGTAGCATTGGGAATGGGCGCTTACACGGCAGCCATGTTCCACGTTACAACTCACGCTTTCTTCAAAGCCTTGTTGTTCTTAGGTTCGGGAAGTGTCATTCACGCCATGTCAGACGAACAAGATATTCGTCAAATGGGTGGATTGCGCAAGAAAATTCCGGTAACGCACCTTACGTTCTTGATTGGAACATTAGCGATCTCGGGCTTTCCATTGCTTTCAGGATTTTATTCAAAAGACGAAATCATTGCCCACGCATTTACACACGGAACGTGGTTGTATGTTGCGTTAATGGCAAGTGCAGCTTTAACGGCGATTTACATGTTCCGCTTGTATTTTGTGACTTTCCATGGTTCTTTCCGCGGAACGCACGAACAAGAACATCATTTGCATGAAGGACCTGCTTCCATGACACTTCCGTTGATCGTATTGGCAATCCTTTCCGTTTTCGGTGGTATTCTGAACTTACCGGGAGTCTGGTTGCACAACATGGCACATTGGATGTCGCATCATTTCGAACACAATGTTGCCGGTTTGAATTTAATCAAACACACAGCCCCAGAAGGAAATATGGCGTTAACATTGATGATTGCCGCTTCTGTAATGTCGTTGGCTATTTTGGTGGTTTGTTACTTGGTTTACGGTAAGAAAAACAGTGTTCCGGTTGCCGATGCTCAATTGAAAGGCTGGGAAAAACTTTCGGCTAATAAATTGTACTTCGACGAGTTGTATAACTTCTTGTTTGTTCGTCCAACAGAGTGGCTTTCCGAAAAAGGATCGCGCTACTTTGAAGGTATGTTCTTGCACCGCTCGGTTGTTGGCGTTGGTCAATTGATCGGCAAATCGGGTGATCTGGTGCGCAAATGGCAAACGGGTCGCACCGATAGCTACATTTTATGGATGGTCTTAGGACTGATCGGTTTAGTTGTTTATTTCCTCATTTACAAATACTATTAAGTTGGAACTGTTACTTTTTATACTACCGGTTTTCTTTGCGCTTTCCGTACTGGTGATGCCGCAAAGTGTTGTTCGCGCTTATGGTTTGGTGGGTGGCTTGGCTACCTTGGCTCTTACAATTGTGCTCATGGCAAATTACAATCCTGCTGCAGGCATGCACAGTTTTGTTTCTCAGGAATGGATTCCCGCTTACGGAATCACGCTTAACTTCGGTTATGATGGCATTTCGCTCATGATGTTGTTGTTGACAACTGTGTTGGTGCCGTTGATTTTGCTCAGTAATTTCGGACGCGAGTTATCTTCCAATCGTTTATTCACCAGCATGGTTTTCCTGATGCAATTCGGGTTGATCGGTGTCTTTATTTCATTGGACGGAATTTGGTTCTACATCTTTTGGGAAATCACGCTTATTCCGATTTTCCTAATCGCTTATTGGTTTGGCGAACCTGAACGCAAAGCGGCTTTGATGAAATTCTTCATTTATACGTTCTTCGGATCGTTATTTATGTTGGCTTCGTTGATCGGGTTAAAATCATTTGCTCCAAGTTTTGCTATTGAAGATTTGAAAGCTGTGACTTTAGCTCCGGAAGTAGCCGTTTGGTTATTGGGCGGATTCTTCCTTGCGTTTGCGATTAAAGTTCCACTTTTCCCATTCCACACATGGCAGCCAGCAACCTATTCCAAAGCACCAATGGCGGGAACGATGTTGTTATCAGGTATTATGCTGAAAATGGCACTTTACGGAATGTTGCGTTGGATGTTGCCGTTGTTTCCGGAAGCATTGGATTGTGTAACTTATCCGATTATTGTTTTGGGAACCATTGGTGTGGTTTACGGGGCTATTCTTGCGATCAAGCAAGATGATATGAAGCGTCTGTTTGCTTTTGCGTCGATCTCACACGTTGGGTTGATTGCAGCAGGAATCATGACAGCCGATAAAGACACCCTTTCTGGAAGTGTTTTGCAAATGCTCAATCACGGTTTGATTGCGGTTGGTTTGTTCTTAGCTGCTGATGTGATTGAACGTAGATTGGGAACACGCAGTTTACGTGAGTTGGGTGGAATTGCCAAACAAGCACCAAAATTCGCTTTCTGGTTTGCTGCCTTGGCTTTCGCTTCGGTTTCAGTTCCGTTTACAAGCGGTTTCGTTGGTGAATTCTTACTCTTAAAAGGATTGTTCAGTTTTGATAACGTAATTGGTATAGTGGCCGGATCTACCTTGATCTTGGGCGCTGTGTATACGTTCCGTGCGTATCAATTGAGCATGTACGGTCCGGTAAAAACCAGCGCTTTCGCCGATTTATCAATAAGCGAATTGATTGTGTTTGCTGTGATCATCATTGCAGTAGTGTTCTTGGGTGTTTACCCGAAAGCGGTAATGGATTTCGTAGAACCGAGCGTTACCGACTTGTTAGCTAGTATTAAACAAACTCCTATAGTGCCTTAAGATGGATGCATTAATAGTCATATTTATAAGTGGATTGATTTCCATTTTTGCCGCTTTTGCGAAGAAACCCGTAGTTGTACTTTTGGGTGCTAGCGGTGGTTTGATGGTGGCAATCGGTTTGATCATCAATCAGTTGGTTACAGGACATTCTTTTGTAAATATCAGCTACGAAGGATTGAGTTTTGACCCAATTTCATTGGTTTTCAGTTTAGCATTGTCGGTCTTTTCGTTATTGATCATTTCAGTAGGTTACGAGCGTTTTAAAGAAGAACCAGAACACACCGGAGAATACATCGGCTTGTTATTGTTCTCGTTGTGCGGAGCTTTGATCATGACAGCTTTCACCGACATGTTTATGTTCTTCCTCGGTTTGGAAATATTGTCTATTCCGATCTATGTAATGGCAGGTAGCCGTAAGCACGATCTGCGTTCGAATGAAGCGTCCTTGAAATATTTCCTCATGGGAGCTTTCGCAACAGGTTTGTTATTGTTCGGAATTGCTTGGGTATATGGTGCTACAGGTAGTTTTACCATTGATGGAATAGCAGCAGCTATCAATGACGGTGCTGGAGATAACCCAATTCTTTTGGTCGGAATTCTACTCATTTTGTCATCGTTTGTTTTCAAAGTAGGTGCCGCTCCTTTCCATTTCTGGAGTCCGGATGTTTATGATGGAGCACCACACGCTGTAACAGGTTTCATGGCTTCGGTTGTGAAAATGGCAGCTTTTGCAGCTTTCTTGAAATTATTTAGCGGCAGTTTCGGTATGGAATCTGTGCGTGATTTTTGGGCACCGGCTTTGGCTATTCTGGCAGTAATCACGTTGTTCGTTGGTAATTTATCTGCCTTACGTCAGGTGCGCTTAAAACGTCTATTGGCTTTTTCAAGTATCACGCACGTGGGTTATACTTTATTGGTGATCTTGAGTAATGACAATCTTGCTACGTTCGACTTGTGGTTTTACATGGCTTCTTACGGTTTCTCCATCATCGCTATCATTACTGTTGGTTTGGTAGTAAACGATGCTGAAGATCGCATTGAAGCATTAAAGGGCTTGGGCAAACGCAATCCGTTGTTGGCGCTGGTAGCAGTAATTTCGATTCTTTCCTTAGCAGGTATTCCACCGACAGCAGGTTTCTTTGGTAAATACATGGTGTTCTCTCACGCGTGGAATGATTGGTGGTGGTTGGTAATCATCGCATTGATCAATTCAGCTATCAGTATTTATTACTACTTGCGCATGTTGGGCACGGTTATTAGTGCAGAAGATACACCAAGCGAAAAAATTAAGTTAAGTCCACTCACTGCTTTGGTATTGTTGATTTGTTTGGCAGGAATGCTGGGATTAGGTATTTTAACACCGTTTATCCTAAGCTAGGAACAGCTTTTACATAAACTACACTTACTCATGAAAACCGTTTAAATGATGAATGGTATGGTTAAATATGGAGTAGTGTTGGTGTTTGTGAGTTTGTTCGGTTTACTGAATGCTCAATTGTTGGACAATTCGCAAGGAAACGCGTTTACAGAATATCCGTTTTTCAACACGCAATTCATCAAAGCCAGCAAAATCAAGGAAATAAAAGGAGCTTATACCTTTAAGAAGCAAGGCGATATCATGCGTCAGACTGATTATGTGTACGTGTTTTCCTTTGATTTGAATGGTCAACTAACGCGTCACTACGAAACAGCCGCGGGTGATATTGTAAGTGATACCGTTGTTCGTTATTATACCTATGACGGTTCCGGAAATTTATTGAGCCTTCGCATTAACGAGAAACGCGGTTTCATGACAACTTACTATACCTACGATGATCAAAACCGCGTGGTGAAAGAAGAAGTATGGCGCGACATTGACACCTTACACAGCTTGCTTGCTCCGGATATTGAACGTTCTATTTTGTGGAATTCCGAAACAATGACCTACGAAGAGTATCCGTCTCAACTCAGAAGAAAACGCTACAATAGCTACGGAAATCAATACGTTGAAAATACCACTTACTTTGATAGCTTGGGCTATTTGAGTTCGACCAACGATTTGTATACCATCACCCGCGATCAATACACAACACGTTATACCTATGCCAACAAAGGCTGGATTGATCGCATGCAAGTAGTGCATAACATCGATTCCATTCCGCTTTCAGAAACCGTTTTTACCTATGATAAATACGGAAATCTGACGTCAAAACAAGAATACAAGAACGGCATTTTCACTACAGAATATCAAGTAATCTACAGCGGCGATACAGGAATGTTATCTTCCGTTTTGATTCGGGAAGTGAGTTCTAATTTCATTTCCATCATTCGCTTTTCGGAACCTGTTTTTTGGGAATGAAGGTTAACAATTAATATCACTATAAATACCTGATCAACAAAGTGTTTTATTGATTGGATTTACCATCTTTGTTGAATCAATATTTATTGTTTGCGTACAACTATTCGTTATAAAGAGGAGAAGCTAATCTCAGGAATGCGGAATGTATTGCTGTTCATCGTATCGCTGTTAAATTTCTTGTTTGCTAACGCTCAATTCGATCCACCTCAGCCTACTTTTTACAATTATTCGATCAACGAAGGACTTCCAAGCTCAGAAATCTATTTTGTACATCAAGATAAAAAAGGATATATCTGGATTTGTACAGATAGAGGAGTGGTGCGCTACAACGGTTATAAAATGCGGGTTTTTACCGAAAAAGAGGGATTGCCCGACAATGTAGTATTCAAAATCTATGAAGATTACAAAGGACGTTTGTGGTTTTTGACCTATAACGGTTTATTGAGTTATTGGGATGGTACGCGGATTGTTTCTTATAAGTATAACAATCTCGTAAAAAAGTACTTAGGCGGCGATATTACTACCTATAAATCACTCTCGGTAGATAAAAACGACAATATTTTCTATAGTGCTGAATACAAAGGGATTGTTTCGATTTCCGCGACAGGGAAAATGAAAAAAATAGTGTATAAACCGAAAAACGCCCTGTTTTTTTATCCTTCAGGAAATGATTGGCTGGTTTCTGTGCCAATGATTACAGACCAAGAGATCGACATTGATGTTTACCAAGTTAAAAATGGAATTCCTGATTTTATAAAGAAGATACCGCACACTTACATTTTTAGCGGTGTTTCAATTAGAAATAATTCCTTCTTAAGGATGGATAATTTCGTCTTTCATCTTGTTGGATCTAAAGTAATCAGCAAGACAATCCCCAATCTGATTGGCTTATCTGTAGATCCTGACAATATTTGGTATTGCACAAAGAATGGAGTGTACAAAGAGTCAATTAGCAACTCTGGAAAAAATAAACGAATTGAAAATTATCTTCCAAGTAATACCATCACCTCAGTTTGTAAAGACCAGGAGGGAGGATACTGGTTTAGCACAATCGGAAAAGGTGTGTATTACTCACCGAATATGGAAATCACCTCCTATAGAAATCATATTGAAGATGAATTTAATATTGTTTTAGGTACTTGTAAAGTAAAGAACGAGGTGTTTTTTTCGAATAAATACGGAATCTATCGATTAGACAATACGTTGGTTGTTCCCAATCTGAGCCACAAGGGCCAAACACGATTGGATGTATATGAGGAACAACTCTATGAATCACTTACCAGTTTTGTCCCACATAACTTACCTTCTAACTCAAAAAAGGGCTTTACCGGATATGTAGATGTTTTTTGTAATAATGAGAGTGTATTATTTGCTTCAAATGATATTGTTCGCTGGAAATTTAATGGAAAACACGAGTCACTTTATTTTCACTTAACTGACAAGAGCGCGTCGGCCCAACATTATTTCCATGCAATTATGGAAGATGAGAAAAAGCGGGTATTTACCGGGAACAATAATGGGTTATTTGAAGTGAAAAATCAACGACTATTCGCTCATCTTTTCAAAGATCCGCGTTTTAAACACCGTGTTTCCGATCTCGATTTTCACCCATTATGGAAAGGTATAGCAGCTACTCGCGGAATAGGAATTTATTGTTTTGATGAGTATAAAATCACCCAAGAAATTACTACAAAAGAAGGATTATTAGATGATCAGATTAACTCGGTTTTTGTGGATAACGCGGGTGTTATTTGGGTGTGTAGTAATAAAGGATTAAACCGTATTTCCAAAGATCAAAAAGGTAAGATTACGGTAAAGGCACTGACCATGCAAAACGGTTTGCCATCCAACGAAGTGAATCGGGTGTTTGCAAAAAACGGTGAAATCTGGGTGGCCACAAAGAATGGTCTTGCGCATATTCCCGCCTCTTATGATTGGTCAATCAAACGCATAAATAATCAACTTTCAATCGATTATTTAGAAACCAAAGGTCAACTGGTTAACGATTTCAAACAGTTGATCAGCTTTCCTGCCAAGATAGAATACGTGAAAATCATATTGGCGTCCAGCAATTTCAAAACGGTAAAGGATAAAAAAATCCGCTATCGTTATGCACATTCGGATGATTGGCTTTATACCACTGATGGAGAGTTAATCCTCACCAAACCTGCATCTGGCGACTATGAATTGGAGATCAGTTACTTGAATGAGTTTGGTTTTTGGTCAACGCCGAAAGTGATGTGTCGCTTCTCAATCGATAATCCGTTTTATTTCAAATGGTATGCCGTGGTACTGTATATCGCTTTAACGGCATTGGTAGTTATCTTCTTTTTCAAACAACGAATCAAACAGATTCAACGAAAGAATCAGCAGCAAAAAAACATGCAGCAGTTAGAGCGAAAAGCACTTCAAGCCCAAATGAATCCGCATTTTATTTTCAATTCGTTGAATTCGATACAGAGCTTTTTGCTGTATGAAGAAAATGAAAAAGCAGAACGGTATTTATTGAAGTTTGCACAATTAATTCGCCAAACGCTGAACAATTCCCGGGTAAGTTACATCACCATTGAAGCAGAAATTGATACGCTTCGCAAGTACTTGGAATTGGAACAAATGCGTTTTAAAGACAAATTCACTTTTTCAATTTCAGTGCAATTACAGCCTGATCAAATGCTATTGGGAATTCCGCCTATGTTGATTCAACCTTTTGTTGAGAATGCGGTGTTGCACGGTTTCAAATCAATGCAAAGCGGAGGCGAGATCACCGTTAGTTTTGCTTCACTTTCTACCAACAGATTGATCTGTGTGATTCAAGACAATGGAATAGGGCGCGAGCAGGCAGGAAAACACAATAAGGAGACCAGACATCCGTCATTCGGCACGAAAATCACAGCCGAGCGCTTATTTGCCTATCAGCAAAAAAACAGGGATGAGTTTAAGATTGAAATTATTGATTTGAAAGAAAACGGTCATCCTGCAGGTACAAAAGTAATCATGTGGATTCCGGTGGTATCGGCCGATGAGTTTGATAGTGAAGAAATCTAATCGGGTTATTACACTATTCCTGCCGCAAGCAAGTATCCAAATACAATAAGCGCAAAAGCCACACTCGTTTTTAAAGCTGAAACGGTTATTTTTTTCAGCAATTTATTCCCCAAAAATGCACCAGTAAATGCAGAAAGACTTGCTGCAAGAAGTAGCATTCCATCAAACTGTTCGTGGTGTTGAATCATCGGCGGGATATAAATCAGTAAACGTGCAGTGTCGATCATGCAAGCAATGATCACCCCTGTGGCGATGAAGGATTCTTTTCCCAGACCCGCGCGTAGCAAAAAGACACTTCTCAAAGCGCCTTGGTTTCCTGAAAGACCTCCAAAGAAACCGCTTAAGACACCACCAATTGGCAAGTATTTGCGATCCAATTCAAGTTTTGAAAGCTTTGGTACCATTTCAAACAATGCAAAGACGATCAGTAAGAAACCGATAATGAGTTTCACCCATTGAACGGTAAATAAGTGCCCGAATAATTGGTAATTTCCCAAAGGATCAATGTCTGTTAAGCTTTCCAACAAAAATGCGCCGAGAAACGCAAATACGATAGCAGGTAGCCCAAACCGCAGTGCAATTTGCCAATTCACATGTTTTCCCACCAATAAAAGTTTAAATCCGTTGTTGAGAAAGTGCACGATGGCGGTGAGTAAAATAGCGATTTCTATAGGGAAAAACAACGCAAATACCGGTACTAAAATGGTGCCCAATCCAAAACCGGAAAAGAGCGTGAGCCCTGAACCGATCAGTGAAGCAATACAAATCAGTAGGTAATCCATCCGTATTCTTATTTGAAAGCTAAGGTAGAAATTTCATTTTCGGGCAACAAAAAAAGCTACCGGTAAAACCGATAGCTTTCTCATTTATTTCTTTCGTTGAATTAACGTGTTAAACCGATCATTCTCAATGCACGGTTATCCATTACTTCAGAACGTTTTTGCAATGCTGATACAAGTGTAGATTGCATACTTCCGCGAGCTTGTGCAAGCATTTGTGTGCGTTCTGCATCGTAGTTGGTTGCCGTTGCCGGTTTGATCGTTTTGTTAATGCGAATTACATAAACTCCTGCATTACCGATCAACGGTTTCGTTGTTTCACCGTCTTTCAAACCACTGAACAATGAACCTACAACTTCCGGCTCATAACCACCTCCTTGAATACTTGGACTTGCAAATGTAATTTCTGCAGATGCAACTTGCGTATTGCCTTTTTTAGCAAGCTTTTCAAGGTTACGTACTTTACCGATTTGAGCAATGTATTTGTTCGCTTTTTTCTCCTTGATTGCTTCCAAACGCATCGTGTTGTAAGCATCTTCGTAAGTTGGAGCACCTTTTTCTTCACGAACTGAAGCTACCATTGCGATGATGTAACGACCTTGGTCAATAATCGGTGATGAGCACATCATTCCTACTTCTGCATCCGGATCATACGCCAATGCCAAGATTTTTTGTTCGGCATTTTTCGTGTTGAATCCTGTTACTTTCGGGCTTTCATCAAGGATACGTACCGGACGTGCGAAGTAACCTTCACGACGAGCCAATGTATCAAACAAACTCAATTTAGCCAATACATCTGTTTTCTTAGAAATTTTTGATTCGAAATCGAACAACATTTTGTAAGACTTATCACGCAAGTTACTTTCCGTTTCAGGAGTAGGAGCCAATGTTTGCTCAATTACAGCCATCAAAGGAATTTTAGCATCTTTCTTGCCCAATACCTCAATGATGTGGTAACCGAAATCAGATTGTACTACTCCGATTTTACCAACCGGGTTAGCGATCACGAAATCAGAGAATTCAGGAACAAACTCGTCTTTCGCGAAATCGTCGTACTTACCACCTTTTTGTTTTGAACCGTCATCCGAAGAATAAGTCATCACAAATTCGTCAAAACGTGTTTTATCTGCATTCAATAAAACAGCTAAACTATCAGCGATTTTTTTCTGTGCAGCCGAAGCTTTTGCATCCGTTTTTTGTGCCGGAAGCAAGATGTGACGAGCGCTCAATGATTGCGTGTTGAATCCTAATACTTTCGCCAAGTACGTTTTCCCTTGACTGTCATACGGACCAACTACTTGACCAACGCTTGCAGCTCTGAACACGGTGTCCATCAACGCAGGATACGTCAACCCTTTAGCGTTAGGATCACTGTCCATTCTATACGGATTAGCCACTTTGTTATAACGTACCGTTGATTTGGTATTTGTTACCACGAACATAGAATCGTCTGTAGCTGCAGCGAATTCTTTCTTAAGCTTATTCAACGCTTTGTAGAAATCAGTTGAGTCTTTTTTAGAAGGCTGAATAGCAATATCGAAGTATTTCACATCACGACCTGCCATTACTTCATACTTCTTCTCATCTTTATGAGCATCGTAGAAAGCGCGAATTTCACTGTCTTTAATGTGAATGTCTTCGTCTTTGATATCGCGGAAATTGCGTAGAATAAACGAAACGGATTTAATTTCCTTTTGCGCTTTGTATTCTTCTTTCGCTTCCAATTTGGTTACATAAACCGTTTGACCGATCAACTGCATGTATTTTTCTTGCATACGTTGTTTACGCAAACCGTCTTTGGTATCTTTCCACTGATTGATTTCTTCAGGGTCTTTGGAATTTTCTTTCGATTCGATGAATTTGTCCAACGCAGCTGAATTAAACTGACCTGTCAATGAATCTGCAAACGAGCGAGCGATATCCGGCAACAATGGGAAACCGTCTTCACCGTATAGATAAGCATCCAATTCCTGGTCACTTACTTCTATTCCCAATGCATCGTATTCTTTCTGTAAAAGAATTTCGCTTACTGTTGCTGCCCAGGCACGATCTGCACTTTGATCACGGTCGCGATCTGTGTATTCACGTCCTTGTTGCTGATACTGCATCATGTCTTGTTGCTCAGCAAGCTTGAGGTTACGCTCATAAGCTGCTGCGTCTATATCATCACCTCCGATTGTTCCAATTGGAATTTCACCTGTAGAAGTCTCACATTTCTGAAGACCCGAGAAAATGAATGTCAACAATGCAAGACCAACAAAACCTACTAGTAAGTAACGTCCTTTTTCTTGAATTTTACCAATAATTGCCATGTTATCCTATTCTTATTTAAGGGTGCGAATATAATCAGTTGAGGCGACTTTTAAAAGTTTCGGTCGTAATTTGTTGGATTATGGGGTTTTTGGCTTCTTTTAACAAGAAAAATGAGGCTTGCGAAATCCAATTTTACCTCCCAGACGTTACTTATGAAAACAAGATTATGAAACAAGGAATGCTTTTTATCGGAATACTTTTACTGGGGTTAACGGCATGTGCCCAAACCACTAAATCATCGATGGCTAAGAAAAAGGAAGACAGACCTTCTCAAAAGGAAATGGACACCTTGCAGAAAGCGTATTTCGCCAGCGGATGCTTCTGGTGTGTTGAAGGTGTTTTCGAATCGGTAGATGGGGTACGCGAAGTAGTTTCGGGTTACACAGGCGGTCAAACGGAAAACCCTACGTATGAAGAAGTATGTACCGGAAGAACCGGACATGCCGAATCGGTGGAAGTATTTTACGATTCTACAAAGGTTTCCTACCAAACATTGCTCACGGTATTTTTCGGATCGCATGACCCGTCTACCAAAAACCGTCAAGGTCCGGATGGTGGAACTCAATACCGGTCGGCTATTTTTTACAACAATGTAACTGAACGCGAAGCGGCCAAGCATTACATCGATTCGTTGTTGGATAATCGTATTTATCCGGTGATTACCACTGAGGTGAGTCCGCTAACGACGTTTTATCAAGCAGAAATCTATCATCAGAATTACGAATGCAACAATCCGAACAATCCTTACGTGCAAAACGTTTCTGTTCCGAGGATCAATAAATTCAAATCGGCATATCCTACTTTGTTGAAGAAAGAGGAATAAAGGAAAACGAGATTAAGTGGTGAGAATCCCGCGTATTATGGAAGAATTTCAGACTGAAAAATTTCCGTAGTATTGCGGGATTACTGATTTTAAATAGTTGTATTTCAATTATTTATACTCAAATGAGCTTCGTTAACGGTATTTACTTTCGGCCAGCACATGCCATCACCACACACCACAAAACCATCTTCACCCGAAGAATCATACTGCAGCACTACTTGTGGTGAAATCAATTTCAGTAAGTCCTGTTTCACCGATTCATCTATGCTTCCTTGCACTTTTACACTATAGCGCGGTCGCAAAAATCGTTGTAACAACAGCGCCCAATTGGAGTACCCCGAACCGTAATGTTCCATACCGTCGAGCATGTTTTGCAATTGTTGGTGAGCTGTTTTCGACCAATCTTCGCGTTCGAGGAGTAAACTTAAGGTCAATAAATTGTGTGCCATAACACCATTGGAAGCTGGGGTTACGTTGTCGTTCAATTCCATTTTACGGGCAATCAGATCATGCGATTCAGGCGTGAAAAAGAACATTCCTGAAGTTTCATCAAAGAAATCGGTTAATGCATGATCGGTAAGAGCCGTTGCTTTTTCAAGCCATTCTGTATGTCCGGTGACCTGATACAACTGTAAAAAGGCTTCGATTGTAAAGGCATAATCATCTAAAAAGCCGGCGATAAACGATTTTCCGTTCTGGCGTGTATGCCACAAATGATTGTCGTTATACAACTGAAAGGCCGAAATCCATTCACCGATTTTAGTTGCCATTGCCAGAAAAGCAGGATCATTTAGTGCGACAAATACATCCAACAAACCGGTGATCGTCATGGCGTTCCAAGCAGTCAAACACTTAGTATCTGTTGCCGGAGCGATGCGTCGTTTACGTTCTGCAAAAAGCAATTCATTGCATGTTCTGATCTTTTCAAGCGTTACTTCCGGATGAGTCAAGCAGAATTTTTCCCACGAAGTGTCGCGCAGTAAAATCCATTGATCATGTTCCCAAAAACCTTTGTTGTGCGGATTGTACAATTCCAGGTACCACTTAGCTTCACTTCCCAGAATGGATTTGATTTCATCGGGAGTCCAGACGTAAAACTTTCCTTCAACACCTTCGCTATCGGCATCTTGCGCAGCAAACAAACCGCCTTCTTTGCCTTGCATTTCGCGTTCCAGCCATCCGAGTGTACTTTCGAGCAGCCATTTGTATTCCGGTTGTGGATCGTAGCGATAGGCCTGCGCATACAACGACAACAGTTGACCATTATCGTAGAGCATTTTTTCAAAGTGCGGCACTTTCCACAACATATCTACTGAATAGCGCGAAAATCCACCGCCAATTTGGTCGTAAATTCCACCGCGGGCCATTTTTTCGAGGGTCAATTTCACATGCGAACGAATTCCCTCGTGTTGTTGCCATTCACCATAATGGAGCAGAAATAGGTAATTGTTGGGAAGCGGAAATTTTGGCGCACGAGTTGGTCCGCCTTCCATATTATCCATTTGTGGGAGCCATCTGCGCACTAGCTCAGGTAGTTTGTCTTTGGGCAGATCAGTCATCGGGGTGGCTTGTTGAATCAACTCGCTTTGCTGAATGCCTTCCGTAAGTTGGGTCGCATATTCGTTTACTTTTTCGGGTTCTTCGGTAAACATATGCTGTAAACTGCGCAACACGTGCATCCATTGTTCTTTCGGAAAATAAGTACCACCGTAAATCGGTTGACCGTTTGGCAACGTAAAACAATTCAGTGGCCATCCACCGCGTTGGGTCATCAGCTGAACAGCGTTCATATAAACCTGATCCACATCCGGGCGTTCTTCTCGATCCACTTTGATGCAAATAAAGAACTTGTTCATCAATGCAGCTACTTCCTCATCTTCAAAACACTCGTGTTCCATCACATGGCACCAATGACAAGCCGAATAACCTACCGAAACCAGTACCAGCTTGTTTTCCGCCTTGGCTTTTTCAAAAACGTCTGCCGACCACGAAACCCAGTTCACGGGATTGTGGGCGTGTTGCAACAGGTACAAACTCGATTCTTGCGCTAAAGCGTTGGTGTATTTTTCCATGGTGTAAAAGTAAGAAAGACAGGTTTGATTTAACGATTTGATTTTATCTAGAAACTACTCAACTGGTATTAACCATACATTTCCGTAGATACATTTATCCAAAACATTCTTGCCAACCAAATAGACTAACTTTGCGTTTACGTAGCTATGACAATAATACAATCCATTACTTCTTACTATATGGTGACTGGTGGTATTCAAAAAGTCGGCGACATTGGTACAACGTATCATGAACAAATCACTAGATTATGAAAAAACTCCTGTTGTTTTCCTGCATCACTTTGATAGTACTTGCTTGTAAAAAAGAAGCACAAAAAGTTGATGGCCCAACTCCAGTTGTAGAAACCTCCGTTGATTATTGTGGAGTGGCAGACCCTGTTAATAATTTAACATGGCTACGAGATAAGATTGAATCAATAGAATCATATTGTGACAGCCTAACTGTTCAAGCTGTTTTTTATGATAGCATGCCAAGTGAACAAGGTTTTTTTATCACGTTTGATTTTCCAGATGTGCCAGAAGACCCCTTCTATGATCAATACTATTTCTATCGATGCGACGGAACAGTTGTTTGCAGTGGAGGATGTTTTGGCCAGCCATGTTCTAGTTCTATGGGAATAGTAAAGGGAGCGATTCTATACACCAATTATTAATTTTCCATTCATTTTAAGCAAGCTAGGAAACGCTCTAGTAGGATTTGGATGTTTGACGTTTATAAAGACGCTTGATTTTTGATGTTGAATTTTTAATGAGATTCTCCTCTTAACTGAGGATCAGATTTCTAAAACAAGGTTTCCAGAAAGCGTTGATTTTACCGGAATCTAATCAAGCATCAAAAATTCAACATCAAAAATCCTTTGGTATCAATTATCCGCCCCTCCCAATTTATTATTCGTTATACCTATTTCCCAATTTCACATTACCTTTGTGGCCATAGTTGATTTTCCAGTGAAAGAATATAAACCAGTTCACGTCCTGTTATTTACAGTAGGCGTATTTGCATTATTGGCTCCGTTGGCTTGGTTGGTTGAAGATGACAGCTTCAAGGTGGCAGATGTTCCCGTGCACTTTATTAGTGCTGAACAGTTGCTTCACCCGAAAGAAGCGGTAAAAAAAGACATCACCAATATCGTGGCTAAAGTAGATACAACTGCTATTTTAGAAGAACCGAAAGATCCGGGAAAGAAACACACACTTTCTTCGGATGGCCGAATGGGGGCTCCGTCGGGTGGTGAACTTACCGGCGAATCTGCTACCATTATTCATTATGACGAAGGTGGTAAACGAGCTCTTTATAATTTCTTTGAGAAATTGGAGGCAGCTTCAAACGGAAAGAAAAAAGTACGTATCCTGCATTACGGCGATTCGCAAATTGAGGGCGATCGTATGACTTCCTATATCCGCCAGCGTTTGCAAAGTCAATTCGGTGGAAATGGTCCGGGAATGATTCCTGCCATGAATGTCTACAATACTCAAACCTTCAAACAAACGTATTCGGATAATTTCACTCGTTATACCGCATTCGGTGGTGCGAAACTAAAGTCACGCCGTTACGGATCAATGAATACCGCAGCGCGTTTTACGCCGGAATACGATAGCGCCCAAATGGCACAAATCACAAGTATTAAGGAGGCATTCATTGAAGTTGAACCTTCGAAAAGTGCTTACGAACGTGCCAAATCATACAACAACGTAAAATTGTATTACACCAGTTGTGTGAAACCTTGCAGCATAAAAATTTACCAAAACGGAAACCTCATTCACGAGGATAGTTTGGAAAATGACGGCCGTTATCACGTGATGCCAATGTCTTTCCCCGGCAACCCAGGAAAGTTGAAATATGTATTCTCGGCAGCGGTTAGTCCCACCATTATTGGGTTCTCACTAGAAGGTGATTTTGGGGTACAAGTCGATAATATCGGTATGCGTGGATCTAGTGGTACGTTTTTTGGAAAGATCGATCATTCGACAGCAGCTAAAATGTACGATGATTTGAATGTGGAAATGGTGATCATGCAATTCGGTGGAAACAGTGTTCCTTACCTGAAAGATTCGAGTGGCGTGCGCAACTTTGCCCGCAATTTCAAAGGTCAGTTGCAAACGTTGAAGAAATTACGCCCTTCGGCATCGGTAATGGTGATCGGACCAAGTGATATGTCAACCTCAAGCGCTAATGGTTTTGTAACCTATCGCATGTTACCGTTTTTGGTAGATGAGATGCGCAGAGCTGCCAAAGATGTTGGTGCCTGTTATTGGGATTTATACCGCGCCATGGGTGGTTACAATTCTATGCCTAGTTGGGTTGAACAGGGATTGGCAGGAAGAGATTACATCCACTTCACACCGAAAGGAGCAAGTATCGCATCGCAACTCTTTTTTGATGCCTTCGCCGCCGAATACGTGAAGTGGAAACAAGGGAATTAGTTTTCCTCACAAATGAATCAGCACAATTGGAAATATAGCATGAAGATTTTTGGACAAATAACGGTTGTTGTAGCTTTAGCGGTAGCGTGTACTGCGCGCTCACAATCCACCGACTCCGGACCGAAAGATTCGTTGCATACGTATTTCCATCCGGCGTTTCTTACCCTCGATACATCACTGCACCACACTTATCCGTTTATCAATTTTTCTGCGAACTGTTTCCGGTTTTACACTGCTGAAAGTCCGAATTGGGAGAAGTTCTACACAGATTTGGGGAATATGGTCAATTTCAAAGACCGCAAGCTCAATTTCTACCACATAGGTGGTTCACACTTACAAGCCGATATTTACACACACGATATTCGTACGTACTTACAAACCCGCTGGACCGATCTTCCGGGTGAGCGTGGACTGGTTTTTCCCTTCGATTTGGCACGCACCAATAATCCATGGAATTACGAATTTACATCACCGAATTCCTGGCGCAGTTACAAAAGTGTTTCGTTGAGTAAACCCGAGGGAATTGATTTCGGAATTCTGGGTGCAGTTGTCGAATGCTCTGATTCAATTATTGAAATCAAGTTTCGCTACGATAAAACAGATGTAAGACCCGGTTTTACCCGTTTGCGCATCTACCACAACAAAGGCGATTTTCCGTTTGACCTGCATTACGGTGCGGCCGAAATTCTCATCGTTGATAAATACCACAACGCCACACTCGGTTATACCGAAGCCGTTTTTACGGATGATGTTGACACGTTTAACTTACAATTTACCCGCAACAAACCGGGGCCATACAGTCTGCAATTGCATGCGGTGCAACTTTCCAATGCGCATCCCGGCATTTCCTACACGGCGATTGGGATCAACGGTGCAGGATTGTATACGTATTTGGCGAATCGCAATTTCGAAGAACAACTCAAGGAATCACCCCCCGATTTCTTTGCCTTTTCCGTTGGAACCAACGATGCAAACGTACCTTATGCTTCTTTTAATCCGGAAACGTATAAGCGAAACCTTGAACAAATGATCATCAAGGTGCTTCGCGCCAACCCGGATTGTGCCATTTTACTCACTGTACCCAACGACGCGGCTTATCATAAGCACTATACCAATGCCAATGTGGCCCGCGAACGCGATGTGATTATAGAATTGGCCCGAAAATACCAATGTCCCGTTTGGGATTTTTACGGTATTATGGGCGAATTGGGTTCTTCACGAACCTGGATGACAAAAGGATTGATGCAAAGTGACATGGTGCATTTTACTTCGGTAGGTTACCACCTAAAGGCGAGTCTGTTTGAAGATGCTTGGGAAAAATGGTTGCAGCAAATGGAATTACGAAATCGCTAAATAAGAAGTCAGAGAAGAATGTTACAAATGCAATGGTATAATATCGGTTATTGGGGGATAGAACGCCTTCAAAAAATCTTTAGTTTCGAAGCTACCAACTCGATGGTGTTTAACCGCCTCGATTTTTGGTTGTTCTTCATTTTCATCATGATCTTCTTCACGATGTTGCACAAACACCAGTTGGTGCGCAGTATCTTCATCACGGTGGTGAGTTTGTTTTTGTACTTCAAAACATCCGGTTTATTTGTACTCTTACTCGCCCTTTCAATACTGGTCAATTATGCGCTCGGGAGGCGTATTTACAAAGCTCCGTCAGACCTGAGGCGTAAATGGATCATCGCCTTTTCCGCAATATTCAACGTATTTTTTCTGGGTTATTTCAAATATGGACTCTTTTTCACGGAATCGTACAACAAATTATTCCATACCAAATACGAGGCCTTCAACATGTTTGCGCATTGGGGCAACGGCTTCTTCGGCGACAATACGTTTGAAACAATGATCCTGCTTCCGGCCGGAGTAAGTTTCTTTACATTTCAATCCATCAGTTACGTAGTAGATATTTACCGCAAGGAAATTACGCCGGTAAAGAACCTTTGGGATTATGCCTTTTATGTGACTTATTTCCCACACGTTATCATGGGACCGATCGTTCGTGCACGTGACTTTATTCCGCAGATCTACAAACCGTTTCAGCTCAATAAAAAGATTTTTAGCGAATCGGTATTTCTGATCATGAAAGGTTTGATCAAGAAAATTGTGTTGGCCGATTTCATAGCAGTACATTTCATTGATAAAGTGGTCGATTCACCCGAATCTTATCCAGGATTTGTGAGCATCCTCGCCATGTGGGGTTATTCCTTACAGATCTATGGTGATTTCTCGGGTTACACCGATATCGCCATCGGAATCTCACGACTCATGGGCTTTGAGTTGTTACCCAATTTTAATTCACCCTACAAAGCCAATAGTGTTGCCGATTTCTGGCGTCGTTGGCACAAATCGCTCGGAGCGTGGTTGCGTGATTACCTCTACATTCCGCTCGGAGGAAATAAGAAAGGAAGTGTGGGAACCTACATTGCCATCTTGGTCATTTTCATTTACATGATTTTCATTACCGGCTGGTACGATCTGATCTTCATTTACCTTGGACTCATGGCGGTAGTTTCGGCAGGCGTTTCCATGAACAAAGAAGCCAATTACATCCTCAAAGGTTTTACAATGGCCTATGTGGTTGCTTTTGCCATTGGGGTTACTTGGATCAGTTTTCTGGGTTGGTTCGATCCGGTTACGATTGCCATTTACCTCGGTTCACTTGGGGTGTACGCTCTATTAATGTTATTCAGCAAGAGTTTTTCTTCACTCATGAACCGCGATTTAAACCTCATGATCACGATGGTAGTGGGTGGTTTATGGCATGGAGCTACGCAAAACTTTATGATTTGGGGAGCCATGAACGGATTGGCATTGGTGGTTTATAATTACTGGAAGAAAATTTCACCTTACGAGAAAAGCAATTGGCTGGTGGTGCATTTCTGGAAGGTATTCCTCACCTTTAATTTCATCACTTTTACCCGAATTTGGTTCCGTTTGAAAGAAGACGGAAAACCGAATGCCATGCTCGATCACATCTACAATCACTTTAATTTCGATTGGGAAAAATTGTGGGCGGTATTGTGGAATTTCGGTCCTGTATTTTCCATTATCGGAATTGGTTTTCTCTTACACTGGATTCCGCAACGCTGGAAAGATGCCGGAATTGCTGTCTTTGCCAAAACACCGATGGTAGTGCAATTATTGATGGTCGCTATTTCGGTTGTGTTGATGTATCAAGCGGTATCGGGTGAATTTAAAGCCTTTGTTTATTTGGAATTCTAATGAAAAAAACGGTTCGGTTCGAAGATTTAGGATTGATGGATTACCAGCAAGCGTGGGACTATCAGGAATCGCTTTTTGCCGAATCCATCGCTTTGAAAATTGAACATCGAAACGGAACTTCTACCCAAGAAACAACCAATCACTTGCTGTTTGTCGAACATCCGCATGTCTATACCTTAGGCAAAAGTGGAAGTGCCGATAATTTGTTATTGGATGAAAAAGGCTTGGTTGAACATCAGGCAGCGTACTACAAAATCAATCGTGGTGGCGATATCACGTATCACGGTCCCGGACAATTGGTCGGTTACCCGATCTTCGATCTCGATCATTTTTTTACCGACATCCACAAATACATGCGTTTTCTGGAAGAGGCTGTGATTCAAACTCTTGCGGTTTACGGCATCAAAGGCGAACGCTCACAAGGATTTACCGGAGTTTGGATAGATCCCGAATTGCCTTCTGCACGAAAAATTTGTGCCATGGGCGTAAAATGCTCGCGTTGGGTTACGATGCACGGAATCGGATTCAATGTCAACACCGATTTGTCTTACTTTTCTCACATTGTGCCTTGCGGAATTGAAGATAAAGCTGTATCTTCCATGCAACACGAGTTGGGAAGAATGCTGGATATAAACGAAGTAAAAGCCGTTTTGAAAGCGAAATTGGCGGAACAGTTCGGTTATACCTACGCACATGAGTAATAAAAAGGGGAGAAGTCGGCTCAAAAAGCTGTTTCGCGGATTCGGATGGACCATTTTGGTAATCATCGTTTCACTGAACATATTCATTCTGCTAAGTGGCAGGTTTTACCTCTACAAAGGCATTTATTCAACGTATTTATCGGGTGAAACTTCGCCGACGATCTACGATAAAGAAAAATTTTATTCCTCAACGCTCTATGCACCAACTGTACATCAGCCGTGGATCATGCATCCGAAGCGGAATGAGTTGAAATTACCTGCCGAATACCGTTCGTACCTGGAATCGTTGGAAACTAAGTCATTTTTGGTGTTCAAAGGCGACAGCCTCATCTTTGAAGAATACTGGGGCGAACACACTTCCAAAACGGTTTCCAATTCGTTTTCCGCCGCCAAAACGGTGGTGAGTATGTTGGTAGGAATTGCCGTTGACGAAGGAAAAATCAAAAGCTTAGACGATCCGATTGCGAAGTACCTTCCCGAGTTTTCAGGTAAAGGCAAAGAGAAAATCACCGTTCGACATTTACTGATGATGGCTTCCGGTCTCGATTGGGGGGAAAGTGGTGTGAATCCGTTATCAGAGAATGCCGAATCGTATTACGGAAGCGATTTGTGGGGCTTGGTGAATCGTCAGCAAGTAGAACGCAAACCGGGTGAACTATTCCTGTATCAAAGCGGTAATTCGCAATTACTGGCCTTTATTGTGGAAAAAGCCACAGGTAAAGACCTTACGCAGTACGCCTCCGAAAAATTGTGGAAACCGATGGGAGCTGAAGCCGATGCGTTTTGGAGCTTGGATAAAGAAAACGGCGACGAAAAAGCCTTCTGCTGTTTGTACAGTACTTCCCGCGATTTTGCCCGTTTGGGAGTTTTATTAGCCAATAACGGAAAGTGGAAAGACAAACAACTCATTCCCGAATGGTATTTCAAAGAAATGGTTTCCAATCCGAAAATGAAAACCGAAGAAGGTGTTCCGAACACGCGCTATGGTTTACATGTATGGACTTTCCTGGGATATTCCGATCCGGTGTATTATTGCCGCGGTATTCACGGTCAATATATCATTGCTATTCCGGCTAAGAATCTCGTAATTGTACGCACCGGCAACAAACGCGCCTCCAATTTTGAAATTCCCGAATCGAAAAAAGGCGATAAAACCTACCGCGATAAATACGATACCTACATTGGTCACCCGACAGATTTGTTCCAATACATTAGTCTGGGCAAATTGTTGGAAGCACAATTGAAATTTTAACTTGTTGTTTTACGTACGCGACGCGCGCTGTTAACACACCAATGCGGATGATTACAATATAGTCTGCTTTGCAGACAAATCTTTGCGACCTCCGCGTCTTTGCGTTAAACATTTTTCAACGCAGAGGCGCAAAGAGCGCAGAGGAGTTGGAGTATATGTAACTCTGGTTAGACAAATTTTTCTTTTTTCTAAATCAATAGATGTAAATAATACATATATCCCAACGCATCGTGCACTGTAAACACACCATGAATACGCATCGCGCCGACAACCCGATTTTCTTCGTAGTTTTGCAAACTGATTTCCAAAGATCAACAGCATGCGTGAAGAATTAATGGGTCCGAAAGTAGAAAATGTACGAGTGGTAGTTGTACCTGAAAAAAATCCGGAAGGTGGTATACAGCATTACGTTTACCTGTTGAATCTGCGTGAAGACATCATGGAGGGAATTATCATTACCAGCAAAGGATACGGAACCAATGTAGAAACCGGTGAATCGGTGAAAACGTCTACGCTCCGCCATTCGCTGGAAGTATTGCTCCCTGATGAAGCAGCTAAAATCGAACCGATCATGGAAGAAGTCTTCGGTCTCACCAACGAATACTGGGTGAGCTTTTGGGCGGATGACGTGATGTACGATAAAAAATTCATCTTCTTGCCCGAAACCATCAACGAGAAAAATTACACTGTAATCCCAAAACTGGGCGCTAAAGGCGTGATGGTAGGCTGAAATAGAGTGTGTTATTCTATCTATTGAATAAAGAAGGGAAACCATCCATAGTTGGATAGCTTCCCCACTTTAATTCTTGTTAATGCGAATTTAACTGAACTAGAAAGAGTTATTGTTTGATGAATTTTGTTTGGTAATCGATTCGATCTTGTGTTTTTATCCGAACGAAATAAACACCTGAACTTAAAGCAGAAACATCTATACTATTACCGTATTCTGTTGCATCTTGTTGCAGGATGATCTGACCGTTTACATCCGTAACTACAATAATTGATTCATCAAGTGATATCGTTGAAGATACTACCAGTTTGTCTTTTACCGGATTCGGATACACAGAAATAACATTCTCATCTAAAGCACTTTGATATGGACTACCAGCGGTAGCACTCGCTTTGATGGTATAACAACTCGCACTGTTTGCGCCATTGTAGCCGAATACTTTTATGTAGTAGGTTCCTGCAGCTTGGGTTGCCAGTGTTACCGTTTCAGTTGCAGTTGAGCCTGCTCCAGAACCAATTTGTGTACCTGCACTATTATAAACAACCAAATCAAAATCTACACCCGCCGGTCCTACAAGGTTATAAGAAATGGTAGAAGTGGCTGTCGTTGTAATTTTGAAAAAATCATTATCTGTGGTAGTAGAAATTGCAGCAGAATTGGTGCTTCCAAGTGCAATTGAAGTTGCAGCAGCAAGTGATTCATTCGGTTCAAAAGCAGCTGAACAAGTTATATTTGCAACCGTTGTTACTTTTATTGTATAACAACTAGCACTCAAAGCACCATTGTAACCAAAGACTTTTATGTAGTAAGTTCCTGCAGGTTGTGTATTAAGTACTACTGTTTCTGTGGCTGTTGAACCTGCTCCGCTTCCTATTTGAGTACCGGCGCTATTATACACTACTAAATCAAAATCTACACTTGCGGGTCCCACAAGACTAAAGGTGTTGTTGGATGAACCGGAAGTAACGACCTTGAAATAATCAATATCTGTTGCTGTTGATATAGCAGCTGAATTTGTTGTTTCAACCACAATAGATGCCGCAGTAGCCTGTGTTTCATTTGGCTCGAATGCAGTTGAACAACTTGATCCGCCGTTTCCTGTTCCTTCACAAGTAAGTGTGATACAACTATTCACATTGGAGCGGATTAGATTTCCGGGTTGTTGTCCGAATCCTAGATTGAAGTTCATGCCTACACCATTTACTAAGTGGCAATAACTCATTATGGTTCCGCCATTGCTTGGAAGCGCGGCATTACATCCTTCACTGTATCCGGCTGCCGGACCACAACCATCAATGGCGCCTCCTGACCAACTGCACGCATGTGTATGAGGTGAACCTAAATTATGACCAACTTCGTGAGTTGTCACATTTACCGGCCAGCTATAATTCGGAACTGCTGAAATAGTCTGCGCAATAGAGCCGCAAAATCCGTGCTTGTAATATTCGTTTGTACCACATACTGTGTTTAACCAGGCAACACCTCCGCCACCTGTTGTTGAAAAGAGGGTGGCAAGGTTTGCGTTGAAATTTGTTCGACCAGCAGAAAATTGGTCCAAACTGTTGGCATACGGATCTGCACTTGTCCAGATATACAGCTGATTCAATTTAGAACCGATGTTTTCATTATTGTACATGATTTGAAAATTGTTGAAAAGCGAAGTAATATGATTTGTTACCGCTTGGGAACTACCATACGTTTGATACAGATTATAGGAAGTTTCCCAGAAATAGGTAACACATTTGAGTAGTGCTTTTTCATTTTCCATTTGCTGTAAAGGAATTTCGCCCATGCGATCCATTTCCTTCGAATATTGCTCCAACGATTCAGCCTCACATGCTTGCCCAAACGAGACGTTTAAATCTTTATCAGCGTAAATGATATGAGTTGCGTTTGTGTTTTCAACGCCTCTTAATGAACCTACCTCAATAATTTCACCATCTTCGGCAGTGATCAACGCGTTGAACTCGTTCTGAAAGAAGTTGAATCCGACTAGTGAATGTTCTCCTCTTATCACCCCTTGATAATGTGTGCCGATAACGATATGTTCTACAGCTGCAGGATCATTGGACGAAACTTTAAAATCATCGCCAAATAAATCTGCTTTGACCAAGTCAATGGTTATTAATTGACCTTTGAACGGAAGTTGTACGGTAAGTGCAAGTGGCTTTTCCTTTAGCAGTTTAGTAATAGATTCAGTATTGGTATAACCAATAAATTCGGAATACTTTAGTGTTTTTGTAGCTTCTCTTTCTTGATTTTCAGTTATTTTACTCACTCGGGAATTCGAAAAGTCGAGCGTGTAAACTTCGCTTAGATCATGATAAACGTCGAAGACTTGTTGCTCATTTCTTTTCAATGAAGTTTTTGGAGTTCCTCCGTAATCCGTTTTTGATAAAGTGGTTTTGGTTAGCTCTTGGGCGTTGATTCCAGTTACGCCAATCAAGCCGAAAATCACGATTAATTGAATAGGGTTTTTCATAGTTTATAGTTTAAATGAGCATTAAACATATCGATTAAAATTGTTAATTAAAAAACAATTTTGTTGCTTTTTGTTCAAAAACTAGAACTTTAAAACTCGTTAAAAATCAATCGGTTTACTTGTATTGTTGAGGTTACTGATGGTTATAAAATCTTGGATTTAGCAAGAAATATTTTTTTTGAGATGACATAGAATTAGGGCAAAAGGCTTTAAAATGATCTTTTTATAGACAAGATATAAAAACAAAACCAGAATAACAACTGAATGTTATTCTGGTTTCTTCACCGAAAAATTCGGTCAATTAATTATAATGTTCCACGTTTTTCTTGCTCACGTTCAATTGATTCAAATAACGCTTTGAAATTTCCTGCACCGAATCCACGTGCACCCATTCGTTGAATAATCTCAAAGAACAAAGTTGGTCTGTCTTCAACCGGTTTGGTGAAAATTTGTAATAAATAACCTTCTTCATCCGCGTCGATCATAATTGCCAGTTTTTGCAAGTCAGCGATGTTTTCTTTCATCATTGACATGTGCTCACCCAATCGTTCAGGAATGGCGTCGTAGTAGGATTGTGGCGGGGCAGATAAGAACTCAATTCCACGTTCACGTAAAGCTGTAACGGTTGAAATGATATCGTCTGTAGCAATGGCAATGTGCTGTACCCCAGGACCTTCGTAAAAATCGAGGTATTCTTCAATTTGTGAACGCTTTTTACCTTCTGCCGGCTCATTGATCGGGAATTTGATACGACCGTTGCCGTTACTCATTACTTTACTCATCAAAGCTGAGTATTCGGTATGAATTTGTTTGTCGTCAAACGAAAGGAAGTTCACAAATCCCATCACGTCTTCGTACCACTTGACCCAGGTATTCATTTCACCCCAACCAACGTTACCCACCATGTGGTCAACAAACTTTAAGCCGATAGGTGACGGATTGTAGTCTGACTCCCATTTTTGGTACCCAGGCATAAATAAACCGTTGTAGTTTTTGCGTTCAACGAATAAATGAACAGTTTCACCGTAAGTGTAAATACCTGCGCGTACTACTTCTCCATGCTCGTCTTTTTCAACAGTTGGTTCCATAAATGAACGAGCACCACGTTTGGTGGTCTCTTCCCAAGCACTGCGGGCATCTTCTACCCATAGAGCAATAACTTTTACACCGTCACCGTGTTTTTTTACATGTTCTCCAATTGGTGAATCACTCGTTAAAGCTGTCGTCAATACCAAACGGATTTTATCTTGTTTCAACACATAAGATGCACGGTCTTTCATTCCCGTTTCTAACCCCGAATAGGCAAAAGACTGAAAACCGAATGCTGTTTTATAAAAATGGGCCGCTTGTTTGGCATTTCCAACATAAAATTCTACGTAATCTGTCCCCAATAAAGGAAGGAAGTCTTGTGCACCTTCAAAAATCTTTTCTAAACCGTATTCAACGTTCTTAATTTCTTTACTCATATTGATAAGTATAATGTTCTTTATATAATAATTATTTTTCTAACCAGCTATAGGCGTAGTCACCGTCTTGCATGTCAACAGCTGCTTGAGTGAGTTTTAACGGACGGAATGTATCCACCATTACTGCTAATTCTGCTGTTTCTTTTTGACCAATGCTGCGTTCGTAAGCTCCAGGGTGCGGGCCATGTGGAATACCTCCCGGATGCAATGAAATATATCCTTTCTCAACGTGATTGCGACTCATAAAATCGCCATCAACATAATACAACACTTCGTCTGAATCAATATTGGAATGGTTGTATGGCGCCGGAATAGCTTTTGGATGGTAATCATACAAGCGCGGACAAAACGAACAAATCACGAAATTATTCGCCTCAAAAGTTTGGTGTACCGGCGGTGGTTGGTGCACACGTCCTGTAATCGGTTCAAAATCATGAATCGAAAAAGCATACGGGAAATTGTAACCGTCCCAGCCTACAACGTCAAATGGATGTGACGCATACGTCAACTCATGCAACACATTTTCTTTTTTGATTTTGATCGTGAATGATCCTTTTTCATCATGTGTTTCTAACTCGGATGGTCCTCGTAAATCGCGCTCACAAAATGGTGAATGCTCCAACAATTGTCCGAAATTGTTACGATAGCGTTTCGGTGTTACAATCGGTGAAAACGATTCTACGATAAACAATCGGTTCTCAGTAGTGTCGAAATCAATTTGATAAATCATTCCACGCGGAATCACTAAATAATCACCGTATGAGAAAGGAATGTTTCCAACCAGAGTACGCAGTTTTCCCGTACCTTGGTGTATGAAAATCACTTCATCAGCATCTGCGTTCTTATAAAAATAAGAAGTAAGTGATTGTTGTGGAGCCGCCAAGGTGATGTTGAGGTCATTGTTGAACAACACAACTGTTCTACTCTCAAGAAAATCTGCTTTAGGTTGCAGGTTGAACCCTTTCAGCATTCGTGAGGCAATGTTTTTATCTACCGCAGCTACCGGTGTTTGATCAACAGGGTCTTTGATAGATTGTACCATTGTTGGGCGATGTACGTGGTACAACAATGATGAAAATCCATGAAATCCTTCTGTTCCGAATAGTTGTTCGTAATAAATTCCACCTTCCGGTTTGTCGAAAGTCGTGTGTCGCTTGTGTGGGAATTTCCCAAGTTTATGATAATAGGGCATTTTTTATGGTATTAAATTGTACTAGAATGGACATATAATCAACACTATTGATCATTCAGGATTCCGTTTGATGAGGTATTTCAACAAACAATTTAACTCTAACCACTTTTTTATCATCAGAAAACAAATATAAGCAATCCTTCTTCCTTAAAAAAATGATTTAGATTAGGTTTTAACGAAATCCCCAATCGCAAGCGTAAGCCTAGTCGGGGCTTGAAAAAAATGCTATTTTTGCTCATTCTTAGAGTTTGTTTAAATTGTTTAGAGAAATAAATTAGTTAGTCATTTTGATGAAGCATGAGGCGGATTTTGAGGCCATTGCCTGCGTCTCTGGTGAAAAAATCGAACGAAATGATTCTCGAAATGACTGATAAGAATGAAATTAGAACAATTTTAAACAGACTCGCAAATTGGCGTAAATGAAAAAAGTGCTTGTGATAGGTGCCGGCGGACAAATCGGCACGGAGTTGGTTTTGACACTGAGAACTAAATTCGGAAACGATCAAGTGGTAGCTGCGGATGTAAAAGAAACATGTCCTGATCAGTTGGCCAACGGACCATACAGAAAAATGGATATCCTCGATCGGGAAGATGTATCGGCCTATATCCGTGAAACCGGATTCGAACAAGTCTACTTATTGGCTGCCTTACTTTCTGCAACGGCAGAGAAAGCACCCGATTTTGCATGGCGCTTGAATATGGAAGGATTGTTTACCATTCTTGATTTAGCCAAAGAAGGAGCCATCAAAAAAGTGTTTTGGCCAAGTTCTATTGCTGTTTTCGGCCCTACTACGCCACGAGAAAACACACCGCAATACACTGTGATGGAACCAACAACGGTTTACGGAATCTCTAAACAAGCAGGTGAACGTTGGTGCGAATATTACTTTAATAAATTCGGAGTCGACGTACGAAGTATTCGTTATCCCGGATTGATATCGTACAAAAGTTTACCGGGTGGCGGCACTACCGATTATGCAGTCGATATTTTCTACCAAGCCAAAGCCAAGAAAGAATATGCTTGTTTCTTGAGTGAAAATACGGCTTTGCCAATGATGTTCATGGAAGATGCCATTCGAGCTACCATTGAATTGATGGACGCTCCAGCCGAACAATTAACCGTTCGTTCCAGTTACAATCTTTCAGCGTTGAGTTTTACTCCGAAAGAATTGGCAGCATGTATTCAAGTAACAATTCCTGAATTTAAAATAACGTATGTTCCCGACTTCCGTCAGGCAATTGCAGACTCGTGGCCCGCATCAATCGACGATAGTGTGGCGCGCAAAGATTGGGGTTGGTCAGAACGATTCGATTTGTTTAATATGTCTGCGGAAATGTTAAAAAACATTGACATTAGTAAGATAATTAACTAATGAAAATACGTTCATCGATTGATTTCTCTTTTTTATCGAATTTTAATTTTTTCCTTGTGCTTTATCCGAAAATAAATCTATCTTTAAAATGCGCTACTAAACTAATTAATGTGAACATGTGGAAGTCAAAGCAATTGGTTCTTCTAGTCTGTTTCCTAACTTTCGGAATCGTTGGTTGGTCCTATAACGGTAATAATGACCAGGATGGGATTAACAAATCTAACGAGAAAGGAAAACAAGGTAAATGGATTTACTACGGTAAAGACCGTCCTGAGGCAGGGATACCAGCCGAAGGAAAAGTAGAAGAGGGAAAATACGTTGACGATCGTAAAGAAGGTATTTGGATTAAATACCACAACGATGGAGTCACTCCGAAACTCAAGGGGGAATATGAAAATAACCGTCCGAAGGGTAACTACACAAAGTATCACCAAAACGGTAAAATCAAAGAGATTGGAAACTTTGAGAAAAACCAGTACCACGACTCGCTGAAACGCTTTCACGAGAATGGACAATTGGAATACGAAGCCGATTACAATGAAGGTGGGAAAGAACAAGGGAAAGTGAAATACTACTATCCTAATGGTCAGTTGGAGTTTGAATATACTTCCAGCAACGGAACACCTACAGGAAAAGCGGTTCGCTACTACGAAAACGGTGATGTAAAAGAAATCATTGAATACGCTGTAGACGGTTCTGTTTCGAAAAGCACTGAGAAAGAAATGGTAAACCAACCGGTTACTGTTAAAGATCCAGGGCAAAGCAACGAACGTGCACCAGCTATTGGTAGCTCTCCGAAAACAAAAGGAGTAAAATGGCAGCCAAACGGTTACAACAAAGTCTACAACGATGACGATGAAATCTGGCAAGATGGAGTCTTTAAAGAAGGTAAACTATGGGATGGTAAGGTCTATGTTTACGATAGAGACGGAATTCTACTCAAAGTGAAAGTCTACAAAAGTGGTGTCTACCACTCCGACGGACAGCTTTAGAAACAATACTATAAATTTAGAAAGTCATCAATCGAAAGGTTGATGACTTTTTTTGTGGGGTAATTTTCCAGAAATCATGTTCATTAACATTGCTCTACACATGATTATGCTTTCCTTGCTTTATAATAATACCACGCTATCAACTGAATAAACCAACTAAGCTGAAGAAGTAAAAACGCATAAAAAAGGTAGGGAATCCAATTCACATCAAGTGTTTGCGGTTGATTAGACTCCTCATAAATAGAATAGTCGGTATACCTTCTCGGTTCAGTATCCACATTGCTCAACAATAGGAAAATCACTATTGTTATGCTGGTTGTTCCGGTTACATGAATTCTCGCCAGCCAGCGCAATGATCTGAATGCAGGAATGAATCGGAAAAGAGACCAAGTGATCAGGAAAAAACCTCCAACGAAAGAACCGATTTGATAACCGCCAATTACAACGTATGTATCATCTATTACAATATCGAGTGCCCAATGATAGACAATATCACCGATGACAAAGAACAATGCCAAAGCCAGCCATTGATTCCAATAAAGGGTTTTTAGAATAGATCTGATCATAAACTAAAAAAGTCCCGCCGAAGCAGGACTTTACAACTATATTGTTTCAAATTATTTTACTGTGATGTCCACTACTTCCAATTCGAAAATCAAATCGGTGTAAGGAGTAATCATCGGTGCTTTTCCTGTTTTTCCGTAAGCTACCGGATACGGAAGGAAGAATTTACCTTTTCCGCCTTTACCAAGCATAGCCAAACCTTCTTCGAAACCGGAGATCATTGGTTGTACTTTGTAACCGAAACTCATCGGTTGACCACGATCATGAGAAGAATCGAATTTTTTACCATCCATAAACATTCCCGTGTAGTGAACCGATACCTGATTTCCTTGAACAGCCGGTTTTCCGGTTCCTTTGTTTTCAATCACATACACCAAACCTGTAGCCGTTTGTTTGGCTGTTGGGTACGTTTTTTTGATCTCGGCAAAGAACTGTTTGTTGTAATCGGCTTCTGACATTTCAGAAACTTTCTTAATGCGTTCAGCATCGATTGCTTTTTGTTTTTCCTCTTCAGCTTTCTTCGTGTCTTGCTCAGCTTTCTTCACATCGTAAATACGTGCAAATTGCTCAGTAGCATTCCATTTTTTAGCAGCATCACCAACGCGAATGATGGTAACTTTCGTCATCACGTCGTTTTGCTCAATAGCGTTTACCACATCCATTCCTTCAATCACATGACCGAACACTGAGTGTTTGCCATCCAACCAAGGCGTTTCTTTGTGGGTAATAAAGAACTGACTTCCGTTGGTGTTCGGACCAGAATTGGCCATTGATAAAATACCCGGTTTGTTGTGTTTCAGCGATGGATCAAACTCATCAAAGAATCGGTGATCCGGACCACCTGAACCAACACCCATTGGGTCACCACCCTGAATCATAAAGTCTTTGATAACACGGTGAAACTTCAATCCGTCGAAAAACGGTTTGGTATAAGAACGGTTAACGGCTGTAAAGTTTCCTTCCGCCAAACCTACAAAGTTGGCAACTGTCATCGGTACTTTTTCATATTCCAATTGCACCAAGATGGTGCCTTTTGTTGTTTCGAAATTAGCGTAAATCCCCGGTGCCAATTTAGCGATACGTTCAGCTGCTTCCGCTTTGCGTTTTGCCTCGTCGTCCAGTTTTTTCTGTGCGGCAGCCTTGATCTTATTCACCTCATTGTTGAAGGTTTCGGTTGCATTCCATTTTTTCTGAGCTTCACCAACACGGATAATGGTTACTTTTTTCATTGCATCACCTTGCGCAATAGCGTCTACCACTTCTTGTCCTTGAATCACATGCCCAAAAACACTGTGCATATTATCCAACCACGGTGTGGCTTTGTGTGTAATAAAGAATTGGCTTCCGTTGGTGTTCGGACCTGAATTGGCCATAGAAAGAATCCCAGGACCGCTGTGTTTCAAGTCAGGATGAAACTCATCCGGAAACATATAACCCGGATCACCTTCACCTGTTCCAAGCGGATCACCACCTTGAATCATGAAGTCGGCAATAACACGGTGAAATTTCAATCCGTTATAGAAAGGTTTTTTGATGAATTTATCACCCGGTTTAAAATTACCTTCCGTCAAACCAACAAAATTAGCCACCGTCATCGGCGCTTTTTCATACTCCAGTTGAATAATAATAACTCCCTTAGAGGTTTCCATTTTGGCGTAAATACCCGGTTCCAATTTCGGTAACTTCGGCTTTGCAGCAAACGCATTTCCTATAAAACCAATGGAAAGCAACATGCTTACTAAAGCGATTGATAATCCTTTCATACAATTCAATTTTGCACTAAAAATACATAATTTCTATTCAGCTCGATATAATCAAAAAGCAGACCGCAATTAGTTTCCATGGTAAGTAGTTGTTAATTTTTCCTGTTCTCACGGTTTTCATTTAAAAAAAGGCGAACTTTACAACTCAAATTGAAGAACAATGCGCGTAGAGCAATTATATACCAAATGTTTGGCAGAAGCCGCTTACTTTATTGAAAGTGAAGGACAAATCGCAGTGATTGATCCGTTGCGTGAAGTGCAGCCATACTTAGATTTAGCGACGGAATGGGGTGGAAAGATTACCTACATTTTCGAAACTCATTTCCATGCAGATTTTGTTTCAGGTCACATCGATTTGGCAAAAAAAACCGGCGCACCTATCGTTTACGGTCCCGATTCTCATCCTTCATTTGATTGTATCGTAGCTCAAGATAACCAAGAATTTAAAATCGGGAAAGTAACTTTGAAAGTGTTACATACTCCGGGACATACGCCTGAGTCTGTGACGTATTTGTTGCTCGACGAAAACGGGAAAGAACACGCTATTTTTACCGGTGATACCTTGTTTTTAGGTGATGTGGGAAGACCCGATTTGGCCATCAAAGGTGATTTGACACAGGAAGATTTAGCAGGAATGCTCTATGATTCGCTTCGTAATAAGATTATGCAATTGCCCGATGAGGTGATCGTATATCCGGGTCACGGTGCAGGAAGCTCTTGCGGTAAAAACATGAGTAGCGAAACTGTTGGTACATTGGGCGAACAAAAACGCACCAATTATGCCTTGCGCACCGATGTGAGCAAAGAAGCATTTATCAAAGAATTAACAGAAGGTATTTTGCCTCCACCACAATATTTCCCGAAAAATGCCATGATGAACAAAACCGGCTATGACAGTTTTGATGCTGTTGTTGATCGCGGTACACGCGGATTGAGCGTAGCGGAAGTGAAAGAAGCGCAAGCAAACGGCGCGTTGATTCTGGATGTTCGCACCCAAAACGATTACATGAACGGGTTTATCAACGGAAGTCAATTTATCGGTTTGAACGGAACCTTTGCTATGTGGGTAGGTGCATTGATTGAAAACATCAAACAACCCATTGTGCTTATTGCTCCTGAAGGACAAGAAGAGGAAGCTGTTACCCGTTTGGCGCGCGTTGGTTACGATCATTGCATCGGTTATTTAGAAGGTGGAATGGCCGCTTGGAACGCTGCAGGTGAACCGGTAAAAACCATTACTTCGGTCAATGCAGAATCGCTTGAAAAAGTGTTCGATACCATTTCATTGGTAGATGTGCGCAAGCCGGGCGAATGGGATGCCGAGCATGTAGACGGTGCAACACATTATGCGCTCGACTTTATGCAAGACAATCTCACGAAATTGGATAAAAACAAAACCTATCACATTCATTGTGCAGGTGGATATCGCAGTGTGATTGCAATTTCATTGCTGATGCGCAACGGGTATACCAACCTGATTGATGTGGCCGGCGGTTTCGGAGCCATTAAGAAAACAACACTTCCGGTAACTGATTTTGTGTGTAGTTCTACGAAATAATTAAACGTCATAAAATGCAAAGCCCCTTCTCCGGTTCGAATGGATGAAGGGGCTTTTTTATTTAGGGGTTGTGGTTTACTTCATAGGCAAAGGGCTTCCGTCTTTTCTGAAATAATAAAAAGCACCTTCTTTTACACCTAGCACTATGCCATTGGGCAAAAACGAAAGTTGTTCGTAAACAACCGGAATCAACAATTTTCCAGTCGTATTGTACAATCCGTACAAGGGTAATTTCTGTGTTTTGAACACCTGCTCATTCAATGCGGTTATGGCTCCGTAATTGGGGTAAGTCAATGAGTTGCATTGATGATCAATCATGGTCCATCCACGCTGATCGGCTATGGCGGCATGATTTCCCGAAAACGGAATGGCTTGTAGGAACGTGCGGGTGGTCACCGGTTTAAAATGGGTATCGAGGTAACAAAACCGATCGCCTTTTTTCACCAATAACCGATCGCTTTCAAATCGACCGAAACCAACTCGGAACGATGAGTCCGCTTCCCCGGTTTCTTCATTATAAAGCACCGTTTTTCCTTCAGCAGTTGCGTAGGCATAGATTGCCGAACCGAGATTTGTCAATTGACGAAATTTGAGTTCTTCCGGCAAAATGGATTTCCATTCGCGGTCGAACAAAAAGTTAACATTACCTGCCTTTTTCAGAAAGATGCTTCCGTCTTCGAAGGTTTTGAAAACCTCTACGGTAGCCAGAATCTGTTCTTGTTTTCCGGAAACAGCATAAATGCGGCACGAGTCTTTTTCATTGACGATTAATTTGCCCGAAATGAAATAGGTCGGAGTGAACTTTTTTAGAACTTGAATGCGTTCTGTTCCTTCGTAAACACTTGTTTTTCCTTTCTTCAACACCGCAAGGTAATTGCCGAGTGTGTCAACCACAACCGAACCTTTGATGTCTTTTAGGATAACAGTTCCGCGTAAATCAAGAACAGTGGTTTTTCCGTTTTTTCGCGCGATGATGTAGTTTCCTTGCGCTTCTATTGAAGAACACGCCTCGGCAATGATGTTGTCGGAACGATCACGAAGGGTAAATGAACCACCGATATCATACAAGAGAAATGAGGAGCAAAGTACATTTTCGGGCGGATTGGCACCGACATAAAAAACACCGCCTTCGGTATCGAGTAGAGTGTACTCTTTCTTTGTTTTCGCAAGAATAAAGCCGTTTCTGAGAAATTTCATGGTCGAATAAGCTTCTGAAAGGGGTTTCAGGTTGAGATCGAACAATTGTTTTTGTCCGCCGATTTCTAAAATCAACACATTTCCTCTGGAACTGAAAACGGTGTAATCGTGTAAGGTATTACTCGCACTATCCAGCAAACGGAAGCCGCCTTGAGCTTGTTGAGCAATAAAAAACGTGTCACGATCCACAATCTTGCGTTCGATAGCCGAATAAATGGCCGGAATAATCAATGTGTCGGGATTCACCACGCCCCACTTTTTGCCTTGTTTCACCAAGGCCTGATTGCCCAAGAATGGCTGCGCAAAGGTAAACGGTTGATCAAACAGAGGTGTTCCGTCGGGTTGCAGGTAATTCCACTTTCCTTCCGGATAAATGAACCCTTTGATCGTTTTGACTTTTGCATAATTCCGTTCATAAGTCGGATGATTGATCGCCGAGCCTGTGTAGTTCAAAAAAGTAGCTTCGGTCATTTCATCCGATTTGACTTCAGTTATTTCTACGCTTTTTGCTTCACAAATAAGTAAATGGCGATTGGGACCTTTTTCAATATAGGAGAAGGATTTGTACGTGCCATCCTCCTGAAGAATTCCCAAACCTTTTACCGTTGAAGCCCGCATGAAAGCTCTTTTTCGAAAGTCGGTGGAATCATAACCGATAATTGCCAAACTTGAAAGCACTTTCCCCGAAGGCAAATAAACCGGATACACATTCGGAAGCCGGCGATAAGGAAAAGTGCCATACGGAAAGTCAATTGATCCGGCCTGAAGCATTGTGTAAGGCGCCAATGGAATGTACTTGAGTTCGGCAAGACTAGACGGAATGAGAATGCTGTCTCGTACATTGCGCAAGCCCCATTTCACGGCGTAAAAGGGCGATTCTACCGGTGGAGTGATGTAAATACTGTCCAAAAACCAACCCAGGGCAAACAAGCGCGGATCGATGAATTTGGGACGAACTGATCGGGCCAATTGGCGCAAAGACCGCACGGTGATTACATTATCGATTTTAGCGGTTTTGACAATGGCGTGGCTGTCGTTGAGTTCAATGATCGTGATTAAGTCGTTGCGAACCGCTTTGTACCGGTTTCCGTTTCGGGTAATGGTATTGTAAACAGGAGGCAGAATTTCCTTTTTTGTCTTCAAGGAATACAAACCTGCGTAGCTCAGTTCGTACACTTTCACCATATCGCCTTCTACGGTAAAACGCTCGTACTTGCAGGGAACTATTGTGTTGAAACTACTATCAAGCAATCCGGTGTTATTCTCTAGTTCCACATTATAACCGCCATCCAATCGCGGGAAAATGTTGTCGTATAAAAATGGAAGGACCGGTTTTCCGGTTTTCCGATCTACCAACGAAACCAAACCATCTCGTCGCACCTGAAAATACTGCGGATTAAACTCCGTGATTTCTTCATAATTTCCTTGAAGTAGCACCGATCCGTCGTAACCGCAATAGATTCCGGCTTTTTTGGTTTTCACAAAAACGGCAGATTCTTCATAGGTTATTTGTTCAACGTCGTCCATTGGCCATTTACCACGTGCATCAAACAAGTAATGAGTTTTCTGTTGACGGATATCGTACAAACCGTTTTGAGATCGCACATCCAGTTTTCCCTTTAATACCAGTTTTCCGCTTCCGTTGATCAATAATTGAGCGGTATCGTTTTCAATCAACCATAAATGATCGTGCAGCAATTGATAACTAACCGTAGAATCTTTTAACGGCCATCTGTTTCCGGTTTGAAGGTGTTCCAAGTACCAAGTGTTTTTCATTCCGGTAAGCGCCCAGGTGGGTGAAAGGGTCTCGAACGACTGAATCGTATCGTTTCCAATCAATTGAAAACCTTTCGGATCGAAAGGAATCCAGCCGTTATGATCACGCAGTTGATAATGACCGTGACCTTTTTGCTGTACGTCGGAATAAAGAGGTTCCACTACAATTTCACCGAAACGGTTCATGATTCCGTAACCGCCGTTTTCGCAAAAGAAGGTATAACCCTCATCATCAAACTGATGAATGTACGTGTAATCGGTTTTTTTCAGCAACCGCCCGTTGGTATCAACCAAACTCCACACACCGTTTTTCACATAGGGCAATGGATTGGTCTGATTCCAAGCAACGCACGACAAGAAGAGCCAACCCGCAAGTATCAGCAATTTCATAACGGTCGCGTTTAATGATTAAATCAATTCGGTCACCAATCTTCCGAGTTTTTTGCCGGAAGTAAAGCGGTCTTTTCTGCTTTGCATATCGAAGGTAAATTCACGCTGACTACCTTCTTTTCGCGCTTCATCAAATTGTTTGTCTGAAACGGTATAGATGGATTTGTCAGGCATTACTGCAATGATGCAATTGCCTTTTTTCGGGTCGAAGGAAAACTCATCGAAATCACTTTTCGTGTAACGTACAATGGATTTTTCGTCGGGACAGACATGGTAAATCTGTGCTGCGTCAATCGGTTTTCCATTGGGCAATTTCAACGCCAACTGAAAGATAATCGGTGATTCGCGCATGTGAATGATATCCCAATTGTAAGTTCCAAATCCGGGAATGGAAGCGGAGCGAATCATATTTGTTGCTTTCTGTTCTTGCTGAAAAGCCAGGATATTCTCCCATTTTTGAGCCGTTTGTTTTTCCACTTCCGGTGTTTTGGCAATGGCTTCTTCCATGGTGACCGGTTGAGCTTCCAATTCCAAAGTGGTTTTTTTGTTGGTCAATTTTAGTTTATAACCCTTGGAAGTTTGTTTCACAATTCGGGCGTCCCAATGTGCATGAGCGATAGTGCTTTTTAGTTTTGCCGGCACCTGACTGCTAGCCACATTCCAACCGATGATGTCTTTTCCAGCCAACGAAGCAATAGAATCGGTTGAAGCAACCACATTTAAAAAGATAGGCGCACCCTCTGTCTCTTGTACATCTTTCGCATTTGATGGTCCACCTGCTGTTTCCGTTCTTGGATTGGGAGTTGAAAGTGCCGTTTTTTTATAAGACCAATCGCCCGTTTGCTCGTTCAAAGCGTAGAAATTGTACTGACGTTGCTCATCGTAAGTTGCCAGTTCCACTTTCGCTTCTTTGCCTTTGGCTAATTCTACCGGATTTCCGTTTTGGTTTCCATCGATGGTGAACATACCGCCCGAAATAAACTGATTGCTCACTCCGGCCGAATCGTAACGCATCGGAATACCCGAAAGCATGATGTCAGCCAGGGAATGGAATTCTTGCCATTCGATGGTGACGGTTCCTGAAACAGGATTTCCATTCGCATCTACGAAAGCATTATCCGGAAACGAAATGCGACCGCCGTTGGGCAAATCGATGGTGCTTTGCTGATCTGCCGAGACCGTAAATTCGCGGGGTTTGATTTCCAAACCTTCTATCGGGTCGATGACCGAAACGGTGGTGGCTTGTTGCGCCGGTTGCTTGATCGGATCGGTATTGGGAGCGCTGCAAGCAGCCAGTAAGATCACAGTGAATACGATTGGAAGGCTTGTTTTCATAGTCGATGATTTTTAATACTAATGTCGAATACAGAAAAAGGTAACAGAATGTTGTAAAATATTCACCCGTTGCAGGTCAATAATAAACCGAAACGGGTAAATTTGCGACCATGGAACAAAAGGAAGACTTACTAAAAGATGTGATCGGACACGCCAAAGAATACGGTTTTGTGTTCCCATCTTCTGAGATATACGATGGTTTAGCCGCGACTTATGATTACGGTCAGTTGGGTGCTGAGCTCAAAAACAACATCAAACAATACTGGTGGAAATCAATGGTTCAGATGAATGAAAACATCGTTGGACTTGATTCTTCCATCTTTATGCACCCAACGGTTTGGAAAGCTTCCGGACACGTAGATGCGTTCAATGATCCGTTGATCGACAACAAAGATTCGAAGAAGCGTTATCGTGCCGATGTATTGATCGAAGAGCACATGGAAAAGATTCTTCAGAAGATCAATAAGGAAGTGGAAAAAGCTTCCAAAAAGTTTGGCGATGCGTTTGACGAAGCACAATTTCGTGCTACCAACCCAAATGTACTGCGCAATCAGGAAAAAATCACTTCCATCGAAGATCGTATGCGCACTACGTTGGAAAACAATGACCTTGAAGGCGTAAAACAATTGATCGAAGATTTGGAGATCGTTTGTCCGATTAGCGGCACACGCAACTGGACAGAAGTTCGTCAGTTTAACCTCATGTTTTCAACCGAAATGGGTTCTGTGGCAGGCGATGCTTCTACCATTTACTTGCGTCCGGAAACGGCACAAGGTATTTTCGTGAATTTCCTGAATGTTCAGAAAACCGGTCGAATGAAGATTCCATTTGGAATTGCCCAAATCGGTAAAGCGTTCCGTAACGAAATCGTAGCACGTCAGTTCATTTTCCGTATGCGCGAATTCGAACAAATGGAAATGCAGTTTTTTGTGCGTCCGGGCGAAGAAATGCAGTGGTACAATCACTGGAAAGCAGCTCGTTTGAACTGGCACAAAAAATTAGGCTTGGGTGATCAGTATTACCGCGAGCACGATCATATCAAATTGGCGCATTACGCCAACGCAGCTTCCGATATCGAGTTTGATTTCCCAATGGGATTCAAAGAATTGGAAGGAATTCATTCGCGTACCGATTTCGATTTAAAACAACACGAAATACATTCAGGTAAAAAACTCCAGTATTTCGATACCGAGTTGAACCAAAATTACGTTCCGTATGTGGTGGAAACATCCGTTGGTTTGGATCGTATGTTCCTGGCGGTATTGAGTGCGTCATATAAAAATGAAGTATTGGAAGACGGTTCAGAGCGCGTTGTATTGACCATTCCACCTGCATTGGCTCCATATAAAGTAGCGGTTATGCCGTTGACGAAAAAAGACGGATTACCTGAAAAAGCACGAGCAATCATCGACGATTTGAAATTCGATTACTTGTGCCAATACGATGAAAAAGATTCCATCGGAAAACGTTACCGTCGTCAGGATGCGATCGGTACACCATTCTCCGTAACGGTGGATCACCAAACACTGGAAGACAATACGGTTACAATCCGTGATCGTGATACGATGGAGCAAATCCGGGTTCCTATTGCAGAACTGCACGCACGCATCGAAGCCAAAGTCAGCTGGCGCTCGTTGTTAGCGAATTGATAGCACTAAGGCTCATCGAAAGGTGGGTCTTTTTCTTTTCCGAAAATCTGTGGATTTGGGCAACTCAAAAATGAGAAGGCAAACCGGCCTCCCTCCTTGAGGAGGGATTGAGGGAGGTGACTATTCTGTTGTCCTCCCCCTTAATCCCCCTCCAAAGGGGGAAGTAGATTGGCGTCCTGATTTTAAATCACTTAGATTCACGTAAAACCATGATAGAAAACCAACTTTCATGCAATATTGTCAATTTGTTAAGCATAGTTTATTATCTTGTTAACATCAATTCTTCACTCTATGCTAAAAAGCTTACTCTCCGTTGCTTCATTTGCCTTGATTTCCAACCTTTTTGCCCAAACCTTTAACGGTGGAGGTGGAGCGATTTTAGATAATCAACAGGTGCTTTCACCGACCTCAGTTTCCGGATTACCAACTTCTATCAACACTACAACCTTTGGTTTAGAGCGCGTGTGCGTAAATTTAACACATACCTATCTTGCTGATCTGGTTATTTACATTGTGTCCCCTGATGGTAATTATTCGGGTTTGATGCTAAATGCCGGTGGCGGTGGTGATGATTTACAAAACACTTGTTTTCAGTGGGATTCACCAACTTTTATCAATAGCGGATCGGCGCCCTTTACAGGGAGTTTCAAACCCATGGAAGAAATCGGAATTTTGAATAACGGTCAGAATCCGAATGGAACATGGCAATTGTTAATCGCCGATCAGGCCAATGGAGATGAAGGGATGCTCATTGATTGGTCAATTACGTTCAGTAACAACCCTGCTGATTTTTTCCAATTCACTTCTTCCGACTTGCCGATTGTGGTGATCAATACCAACGGACAAGGAATTCCGGATGAGCCGAAGATCCAGGCAGATATGGGGATTATTTACAACGGTCCGGGAATGATCAATTACATGACTGATCCCTTCAATAATTACAATAACAAAATCGGGATTGAACAACGTGGATCTTCTTCAGCAGGGTTTCCACAAAAATCATACGGTTTCGAAACCCGCGATGTAAACGGAACGCAACACGATACCATTTTGTTGGGAATGCCGAAAGAGCACGATTGGATTTTGTATGCTCCGTACAATGATAAAACCTGTATGCGAAACATTCTTTCGTATGATATTGCGAATAAAACGGGGCATTACGCATCGCGTACGCAGTTGTGTGAATTGATGCTCGATGGTCAATACAAAGGCATTTATGTGTTGATGGAAAAGATCAAACGCGATCAAAACCGGGTAGACATTGCCAAGTTAAATCCGGCGGATATTGCTGGCGATGAGTTGACTGGTGGATACATCATTAAGGTCGATCGTGACGATGGTCCCGGGTCATATTGGGATTCGCCTTATTTATCGTCGGCTAATACGACCATTCGGATTGTGCATGTGGAACCGAAAGGGGATGCGATTATGCCACAGCAACGAACGTATATTCAAGAATACGTTGATTCGTTTGAAACAGCATTGGATGGAGTGAATTTCGCAGATCCGGTTAACGGTTACCGGAAATACATTGACGTGCCTTCATTTGTTGATCATTTGTTGTTGAATGAAGCAAGTAAAAACATTGACGCCTATCGCTTGAGCGCGTTTTTGTACAAGGATAAAAACAGCAATGGCGGTAAATTGGTTGCAGGTCCGGCGTGGGATTACAACCTGGCTTGGTGGAATGCCGATTATTGTCAAGCATGGACCGATTCGGGCTGGGTGTATCAATTCAACGATTATTGTGGTGGTGGATACGATGTTCCTTTTTGGTGGGATAAACTCATGACCGATCCGGCTTTTCAAAGCGATGTGAAATGTCGCTGGACAGAGTTGAGACAATCGACCTTAAGCTTTGCTTCATTGAACTATGTGATTGATTCATTGGCTACCAAAATCGACCAGGCTCAGGTACGCCATTTTAATACATGGCCGTTGTTAGGAGCGTATACGTGGCCGAATCCGAGTCCGATTCCGGCAGATTTCCCCGGTGAAATTCAAGCCATGAAAGATTGGATTCAGTTGCGTTTTGCCTGGATGGATGCCAATATCGACGGAATTTGTTACCTCGGTTTGGAAAATGCAGTATTGTCTGAAGAGCATTTTACAGCTTCGCCTAATCCGTTTAATGATGAGGTGGCTTTGTCGTTCTATTTACCTTCTGCCCATACCTTATCGCTTTCTGTGACCGATATGTTGGGGAATATCGTGTATAGGGCGGAACCTGAGATGTATCAATCCGGTCAGCATGATCTTCAGATTGACCTTCCTTCCGATTTGAGGAGTGGCATGTACCTTTTGCAGATTAATTCTGGAAATGAGCGAATTACAAAGAAATTGTTAAAAACCACGCGCGACTAGGACTTCGTTGTATCTTCATCCAAAATTAAGCATCATGAAACACCTATTAGTACTCGTATCCCTTTGTTGCTCGGCATTTTTGTTTGCGCAAACGGTTCAAAATTCCAGTTATTCCACCATTGGTTATATTAAATCCGACGGAACAGTTCAAAACAGTTCGTACTCTACCGTTGGTTATATCAAGTCGGATGGAACAGTTCAAAACGGATCGTATTCCACTATCGGTTACATTAAGTCAGACGGAACGATTCAGAATAGCAGTTACAGCACTTTAGGTTATGTAAAATCGGATGGAACGGTTCAGAACAGCAGTTACAGTACGGTTGGTTATATTAAGTCAGATGGAACAGTTCAAAACAGCAGTTATTCTAACATTGGTTATGCGAAAGGAATTCCGGCTACTTCGGCAGCAGCGTTTTTCTTTTTCTTCCACTTTTATTGATTGAGATTTACCCCAAAAATAGAAGGAGTCTGCCGTAGTAGACTCCTTTTTAGTTTCCCACAGATGCACAGATTTCTGTGCTCCTAACGGCAGCGCATAAGTAGTTTTGCAGAACTTCAATGCGAACTCTTCAAAAGGCGAGGGCGTTGCGCCTCCTATGCTGAAGCTTGTGCCATCGCTGAAGCTATTGGCGACACGCGATCAGCGTAAGCCGAGCTAAAATCTGAGCATCTGTGGGAAAGAGTCTTAAAAGTGTGCTTATTGTCCCAATCCCTCCAGATTCAACGAACTCGCGTCTATTTTTTTGGTTTCGTTTACCTCAAACGATTTCCCGATTCCGCAAACGCTTCCGCGCACTTTTCCTTTGAACAAAACCGTCACTTCACCACTCAGCGAAAGCTGCATGATCTTAAACAACGCTCCGTTTTCCAATTCGATAACCACCGGAATAGTATACGTGTTTTTAGATTTACGTTTCACTTTCAGCTTTTTATCGAGGGAAATGTTGCCCAAAATTTGGTCATTGGCACTAACATCGATGTTCGCTTTTTTTACTTTAAAACCAAATCCGTTTGGATTGTCACAATCCACAGAAAACTCAGCTTCAATGCGTTGGCCTTCTAGTTTCTTGAGCTTAAAGTTCCCAACATTACTGATGTCAGGTTCATCAATAGAGCAACTGTTTGCTCCGAAAAACAACAATGCTATAATTGGGAAGAGTAGTAAACGAGAAAAAAACGAACGTTCCATGATTTATGATTTCATTGCTTCAGTGAAATAATGAAAGAAATATGGAATGGTTTCAATTCCCTTGTAGAAATTAAATAATCCGTAGTGTTCGTTGGGTGAGTGAATGGCATCTGAATCCAGACCAAATCCCATCATGACTGTTTTTAATCCCAATTCCTGCTCAAACAATGCAATGATCGGAATACTTCCTCCGCTGCGCACAGGAATCGGTTTTTTACCGAACGTATGCTCGTATGCTTTGCTAGCTGACATATAACCAATCGAATCGATAGGAGTCACAACCGGTTCGCCACCATGGTGCGGGTTTACCACAACTTTCACTCCTTCAGGTGCAATTGCCTTGAAGTGATCAGAGAACAAACGGGTAATTTCTTCGGGCTGCTGATTCGGAACCAGACGCATGGAAATTTTGGCATAAGCTTTAGAAGCGATGACCGTTTTGGCACCTTCGCCTGTATATCCGCCCCAGATTCCGTTTACATCCAACGTAGGACGAATAGAGCCGCGCTCGGGAGTTGTATATCCTTTTTCACCGTATTCGGCAGCAATATCCAAGGCCGCTTTGTAATCATCGGCACTGTAAGGTGCTTTCGCCATTTCAGCACGTTCTTCCATGCTTAATTCAACCACATCTGCATAAAAACCGGGAATGGTAATGTGATTGTTTTCATCGTGCAACGACGCAATCATCTTCGCTAAGATATTGATCGGATTGGCAACGCAACCACCATACAATCCGGAGTGTAAATCGCGGTTAGGTCCTGTTACTTCTACTTCAACATAGCTCAAGCCACGCAAGCCAGTAGTAATGGAAGGTGTATCATTGGAAAGCATTCCGGTATCGGAAACCAAAATGATATCGGCTTTCAAACGCGTTTTGTTTTCTTTGATGAAAATGCCAAGGTTTACACTTCCTACTTCTTCTTCACCTTCGATCATGAATTTGACATTACAAGGCAATTCTCCGGCTTGCATCATTGCATCAAATGCTTTGAGGTGCATGAAAAACTGTCCTTTATCATCGCAAGCACCACGAGCAAAAATAGCTCCTTCCGGGTGAATGGGGGTTGTTCGGATAACCGGTTCAAAAGGAGGTGTTGTCCATAATTCCAACGGATCTGCCGGTTGCACATCGTAATGCCCGTAAACTAAAATAGTTGGTAAAGCAGGATCAATTATTTTCTCTCCATAAACAATCGGATGACCTGCTGTTTCACAGATTTCAACTTGATCTGCTCCTGCATTGCGCAGAAATTCGGCCACCTTTTCAGAGCCACGTAATACCTCGGCTTTATAAGCGCTATCGGCTGAAACAGTTGGAATGCGCAACAAATCAACTAATTCGTTCAGGAATTTTTCTTTGTTGGCGGAGATAATTGATGCAGTACCTTTCATGTCATTTATTTAATTGAAGCAAAAGTGCTAAATTTGTGACGAATATTACGTGTTAATGTTGTGTGAAATCTAAAACACTTTTTTATTAGAGTTTCATGCAACCTAAATGAGGCTAACAATGTCTACATTGTGTAATTACAATTGCTTATGAGAAAACTACTTCTAGGATCATTCTTTGGAATGGCTTTTTTGCTTCCGGCTTTCGGGCAAATTACCGTTACCAACACACAAGCTCCTGACGCATTGGTTCAAGGCGTTTTGCTTGGAAATGGTGTAACCGCAACAAATATTACCTACAATGGTAGTGCCGTAAATGCACAATTACTCCAATCAAACGTTACTTACTTTGATGCAACCAATACCAGTTTCCCAATTCAGAGAGGGGTATTGTTGACAACTGGTCAGGGAATTGCAGCTGCAGGACCTAATAATTCAACTAGTTTCACATTGGGTGGAACGCCTATGGTAACCAGTGATGCCGATTTGAATGCTATCGCAGCAGGATCGGTTACAAATGGTGCAATTTTGGAATTTGACTTTACACCAACAGGTGATACGGTAAGTTTCAAATATGTATTTGGTTCGGATGAATATCCTGAGTTTTCACCTTCTACCTTTAATGATGCCTTCGGGTTTTTCTTGTCAGGACCGGGGTTTGCAGGACCGTATATAAATGGTGCCGAAAACATTGCGTTGATTCCCGGAACAGCTATTCCTGTTACGATTAACAATGTTGGTGACCAATCAAACACGCAATATTACGTTGCTAATGATAATGGTTTAGCTTATGGTACTGCCATTCAGTATGATGGAACTACCGTTGTACTTACTGCTGTTGCGCAAGTGCAATGTGGTCAGACTTATCACATTAAGTTGGCTATT
>Ga0302296_1000150_pt1 | contig 60047 bp, 113 predicted proteins | sample III_Fen_N3_1_FD_194546 | JGI IMG/M metagenome (GOLD analysis project Ga0302296, IMG submission 194546) | Peat permafrost microbial communities from Stordalen Mire near Abisko, Sweden - III_Fen_N3_1 | ecosystem: Environmental > Terrestrial > Soil > Wetlands > Permafrost | place: Sweden: Abisko... | reverse complement strand
ATCCAAATCGTTCATTATTCTTCCCCCAAACAATAACCAAATTTATCTAAAATTATATGCATTAAAACATCTTTTGCTTCTTTGCTGGTATTGTCCCCGGTAACAAACTGTCTATTATTGCAAATAGTCAATAGCATATCACTAACCAAAATCCCTACTTCTGGCAGGTCAACGTTTTCAAATTTTAATCCCAATTCTTCACCATCATGTTCAATATGTATAATCTTTTTCATTATATTACTCCTATTTATTTAATATATATTTATTACTCATAATCACGCAACTTACTCATTAAAATTACCCAACCTTGTAAATCCACCACTAAAACTTCTCGCAGCAGTAGTATAATTTTCATCTTTATTAGCTTCTGCTTTCTTCTTGCACGCCAATCGTTCACTCAACCTACCTTTCACTTCTCCCAAATTTAACTCATGTGCTATTTTTCTAACCAACTCTATACTTACTATTAGTGTAGGTGGTTTCATGCAGTACGTGTCACGTGGTGAGTTGTCATTATGATTATACAGTTTTATATCTTCTGCTTTTAATCCAGTGCGTTTGTGTTTAATTACTTTGTCGTATGTCGACTTTTGTTTTTTTCGTTCTGTATTAATCATTTCGCAACCCCCATATGATACAAGTATTCAATTTCAAAAGTTATTTTTTTAAGTTGTTTTTGAAAATTTGCAATATGTTTACCATTCATTGTTACATCAATTACAATTTGTTCGCGCTTGCTTAATAGTTTTTGTATTGCTGTTTTATTTTTATTTTCGTGTAGCCACTGCATACTTACTAACATTATCTATTAATCCTTTCATGCCGTCTAAAATTAAAATAACACTGTCAAACATTAGATTATTATTTGTTTTTACTGCCCTATTAATACAAAAATATATTAACTGTTTTTGTATCAATAGTGCTACTTTCATTAAAAATAATCCTCCTTTTTATACTTATCAAAAGGAACGGTTGGTGGTATAACGTCTGGATATTCTTCCCATCCGTATTTCTTATGTTCTCCTTTTGGGTCGCTTTCTTGCCAAAACCTTTTATTCCTTGGGTCGAAAGATAATGCTATTTCAATATTCTGTGCGCCATCAGACCTATTTTTTAATATAGTCAATATGTTAGTTAATGGTCTTTCTTCGTCACGCTCTACGCTGAAAACATTATCTGCTCGATTGGTAATATCTCCTGTTCCACTAACATCTTCTTTCTCCAACTTACCTTTTGATTTTTTAGGGTGAGCAACTAAGTATACGTGAACATTATACGTTTTAGCAAAATGTATTAAATCTCCTACAAAATTAGATTGTGCTCTATAGAAATCAGAATCAGTTTTTCCAGTATTAAATTTACTAGTCATAAGGTTATCAACTAAAAATATTTTACAACCATATTTTTTAGCAGCATAAGTAAAAAGTTTTATAATTCCAACGCTTTCATTATTTTCACTATTCATTTCATTGTCATATAACCAAAACTTACCACGATACCAACTTTTTATTTTATCTGATATGTTACGCGGTATGGTATATACGTTTCTATCTCTTGCTTTATCGAAATGATCTTTAATGTGTTTGTTACTGCAAGCCTGCAAATGCACCCAATACTGAAATCTATCTGCCCTTAACTCACCACTATAAGCACAAACTGGTATATTCTGTTCTATTGCTTCTAACATGAATTGACCAAGCAATGTAGACTTTCCTTGACCGCTTTTACCTGTAACTACAGTTAATTCTCCCATTAGAGATCCACCTGTATATTTATCTATGCTTTTAACTCCTGTTAATACTCTCTCTATATTTGTTTGGTCCACAGGAGAAACGTCAGCCAAATCTATTAATCCGTTTATAGGTATTGATCTTGCATTAAAAACCTTCTCTGCTGTCTTATCTTGTCCATCTATAGCCAAACTAACATTAGCATCTTTGTGATTGCAATCTACAACATAGCAACGCCACTCTCCAAGTCTAGTTATTACTTCTCTAACCATTTTCTTTCCAGGTTCATCATTATCTCCCCAAATTATAATCTGATTAAATTGCTCTAACCATTCCCAACATTCTTCAATCCATGTTAAGTCTTGCGATCCACTAGGAACCGATACAACGTTTTCAATTCCGCATTGTTCTAATGCTAGAGCATCAAATTCTCCTTCTGTAATTACTAATGGATTTTCAGGATTGCATAAATCCATTCCCCATAAAACTGGTTTACCTCCTTCTTCTCTCCACGACTTCATTCCGTTACCATTATATTTTTCAGCTTTACGGAATTTGTTCATTACGTTAATGCCATTTTCGTAATAAGGGAAAACTATCAATCCATTACTTTCGCAAACTCCGCGCAACTCCCATATTTCTTTATCAAAACCACGTAACTTTAAATATTTTTCAACTTTTTCTTTCGGTGTTTCTAATACTGTCACTTGTTTTTTGTAATTCTTTTTAGGTGGCTTACGCATTTCGTAATTGGTTTGCCGATTTGATTCTTCGCCAAACTCTTTTAGCAATTGAGAGAAATGTCCTTGTCTGCCACACGAACCACGTTTACAGTTATATGTTTCTTTTTCAATATTCAATGACATTGTGTATTTATCCCTATGAGAACCTCCATTGCAAAAAATACAATACACTGGAATAACTTCATTTCCTTTTTGCTTAAAAGGGCCAAAGTGTCTACGTGCAAACTCTAAAGGATTCATAATTTACTCCCTTATGTATTTAGTTTTAGATTGATTATCAAACGATAACTTTGTTTGTTTTTTTTCTTGCTGTATTTTAGCGGTTAATTGATTAAACTTTTCTCTTAACTTAAAAGTACTTAATATATTACTTTTCCAAAAACTATCTTGTTGACACCAGATAATAACTTTTTTAATAAGTTCAATATCAATTTTATCGCGTTCTACCATTAACCGTATCTCATTTGCCCATTTATCAATATTACCACGCATCACATAATTAGGATTATTATCTTTGATCAATGATTGCAATAAAACGGTTAAAGACATCTGTTCATCCGTAAATTTTAATTTAGGACTAGAAGATTCTATATCTGTATCTAACTCTATATCTGTATCTAACTCTTGGTTGGACATGTTTGACATTGATTGGACAAGTTTAGGACATTGTCCGCCATCTTTTAACTCTTTAACTCGCTGTTTTCTTTTCTGCTCTGCCCAATATGTTTCAGTGCCTAGCATTTTTTCTACTTCATTCATAAAAATAGTATTATCTTGCATAACATCAATCATTTTCAACTCTGTAAATATTTTCATAGCACTTTTTACTTTGTCAATATTGGTATTTGTTATTATTGATAGCATGTTTTCGTCATAAGGTATTGTGTCATTAAATCTAAGATTTCCATCATGATCTACGCTTTCTACTAATAGCTTTAAATAGAAAAGTATGTAATCTTTACCATTTGGCATTGATTCAATAATTTTAATATCGTGGCGTTTAAAAAAATCTTTCTTTAGTTTAAGCCAGTAATATTTTTTAGTTTCGCTCATTTTGTTTATCCTCATTAGTTGAGTTTGCTTTTTTTAACCAGTATCTTTCATTATTAGCTTTAACCTTTTCTTTGTTTTTAAGTCTCCACTCTTTATAATATAAACGTCTTGCTTCTACTGCTGTTTTCAAGTTTTTTCCTCCTTGTTATTTATATATTTATTATATCTCTTTGTTTTTATTTTGTCAATTTATTTTTAAATAAAAAGGGAGAATTAACTCCCGCCTACTTAATATAATTAATTGCATTACCTTGTGGTTTGTCTTTAATCAATGCAATCTTTTTAATTGACATTCCAATTGTTAAATCCAATATTTCTGCTTCTTCTAATCTTAAAGCAACTGGATAAATTACACCATTTTGGCAATACATTAACACAAAACCATCTGTTTTACCGTCCGACATATTAATCATTTAAACACTTCCTTATTTAATATTTAATACTTCTTTCAATTTAACCATATTTTCATCATTAGGTTTAGTTACACATTTTTCCCACATGCGGTACGAACTAAGTGATACTCCAACTTTAATTGCTACGTCTGCTTGACCTAATCCTTTTTCTAATCTAATTTCTTTTAAATTCATTTTTTTCACCCCTAATTTATAATTATACTACCACAACTACTACTTGTCAACGTTTAAATTAAAAGGATGAAATTAATCATCCCACCACCAACCTATAAGCATCAGACAATTGTCCTAAATCAATATTAATATTGCTATTAACGGTAACTTTCTTTTTAATATTAATCATCATCTTCATAAACGACAACCTGTTTTCTGATTCTATTTCAGTTAATGCATATTTACCGTTTTTATTACCAACATTGCACTTTTTAGGTTTTACTGCATGAATACCTAATTCTATCAATTTACTAGTTACACCAGTTTCAGAACGTTTTAATTCTTTAGCCATCATTCTAATTCCATATTTGCTATAATTATCTTTTATGTATTCGATTTCTAATTCAGTCCACGTTGATAAATTTTTATTGTTTTTATTTATCTTCCTAAGATTGAATTTATTAACTGCTCTACTCATTACAGATGCCACTGTGCGCCCTAAATGCTTTGCTAGTTCTCCTGTATTTGCTGTTGGGTAGTTTGCTATTAGATAGTTATCTTGGTCTATTGTCCACACATTAACAACCTCCTATAATATATACATTTGCTTTCACCTTTGCAGTTATTGCAATCACCTGTACAATAATCTTCTAGTTTTCTGCAATATTTTGCGTATTGGTTTTGATGTGTACAGGTTTTACATTGACATTGTTTTTTCATGTTAATTACCTCCTAGCAGGTCTAGGTAGTGTATTGGTTTAATAATCTTCTTCGTACTTCTGCAATAATCGCATGAATTGCAACGCTCCGGATCAACCACACCATTTCTAATATCTATAATCCTCGGTAGCTTCAATTCAATTTCTTCCAGTTTTTCTTTAATAAAAGAATTAATATCCATGAAAATTATATTTCTATCTGGTATTTCCTGTTTATCAACTACTAATATAAAGCACTCTAGGTATTCATCATCATTCATTAACTGTATAAACTTTTCCATTTCTTTTTCTGTATATGTTTTTAGTGATTCTTCAAGTATTTTATCGTAGTTTTGTCTTAATATTTCTACGTAGATCGCAAATTGATTTTCATAATTATAATGCTGAATAAAGCTCATATCTTTACGCTTTGTTTCAGGATTATAGTACCGTTCGTACATTGACTTAGTTGTTTTAATGTCACAAAACCTACACTCTTTAGCGTTTAATATATCTACTTGAATTTTAAAATAAACACCACCAATTTTACCAGTAAATATTTCTTCTTTTGATCCTTCTCTCATTTTAACAAAAGCAGGATCAGTTTTAAATATTTCTATCATGATATCACCTAAAGTATATTTAGCAAGTAACGTACCATCTTTTTTAAATAATTCAGGTGTATTTGATATGAACTCTTGTATGTCACCTGATGACCATGAATGTAAATAATTTCCTAGTAGGAATTCAGGATTAGGTTTGTCTCGCCATTCTCCTTTTAGTTCTGCTGTCTTTTTGGCGGGGCATCCACCATTATATAAATCATATGCTTTTAAGCTACTTGACCCCAGATACTTAGCTTCTGCTTCTTTTGAGAAATAATTTTTGCGATTCAATATCATCATTGACACTCCTTAATATTTAATTAAAAGGGAGATTAACTCCCTATATGCTATTTAATTCCAATATCTTCTTTAAAACTTTTTAAATTTTCATCCATTAACTTGTCAAATTCTTCATCAATAACCGTTGATTCAATATCTATATCATCTTCTTGCTTATATAAAATATCAGGTACACTTTTACGCTTTGATTGTTCTTCGTTTTTCTTAAATTCGCAATCCGAACTTTCTTCGTATGCTTTCCCTTGTTCAATACTTGCAAAGTCTTTTTCTATCTTTTTAGTTAATCTTCTTAATACTGTTTTCTTATATGCTTCTTCTGGTGTCTTGCTCCACATTAACCCATTCTTCATTTTACTAAAATTGTTTCTAATGCCCTCTATTTGCTCTGTACTCATTGTCTCATACTCCATGCCACCATCACTATACAGTACGATAGCAAAAGCCCCTACAATTGATTTATTGCTGAATGACAATGGTTTAAAGTTTACGAATTGCTGACCTTCTTTAATTTCTTCTTCGAAAAAGTCACCTTCACGAACAACTTTAGCATAAATGTCTTTAATCTTTCTAATGCTATATTTTTTAGCCATCTTTGTTTCGCCCTTGTAATCCGTTTGAAACGTAAGGGTATTTCCGTAAGGTATTGCATAGCACTCACGTTGAAAGAAATCTAATCCAAGGAAAGCACCTTTTAAAAGAGTTCTAGCAATTGATACTGGTTGACACTTTTCAATTTCCTTGGTATCTTGCAATACTGTCATACAATTCTGTAAAAATCTTGTTTGGTTAAAATCTTTTGGCATTGCATCCTGCTTGCTTGTAAGTAATGTCATTAAGTTTTTGTGCGTTTCCGCTAATACTAATTGTTTATCAGCCATATTAATTACCACCTTTAATAAATTTTTCTAAGTTAATAAGTTGTTGTTTATAAGTTTTAAGAGTATTAATAACGTTAGTTGCTCCGTTTATTCTATCGTTATTACTGGCAATATCTATTTTTACTTCAACTTCATCTTTCATCGCTTGGACATAAGCAAGTATTTGTAAGTTGTTTGCCATAATTATTCCCCATCCTTTTCAATTTGAATTTGTTCATCTTTATGATACTTTGAGCAATAAATTTTACCATTGTGAATGTATTCTTCACCTTCAATTATTGGTAATCCGCATAGTTCAAAGTCGCAACACCCTACAACTCCTAAATCTTGCTCTGCTTTATTTTCGTTTTCTTCGGAATAGTAAGTTGTGATATCGTGCAACATTATAGTATCACCTTTCTGTTTTCAAGTGCGTTTTGTAAACATTTAACGTAAATCATTTTGTTACCAAGGTTAACAACTGTCATTCCTGCAAATAACTCTTTACCACAGCCACAACTGCAATTTCCCATGTAATCAATTTCCAACTCGTTTTCGTTTTCAACATCTAACTTAATTTCAATAATCATGTTGCTCACTCCATTCATTTACTTTATGCACTTATTGTACCACGTAAATGTAGTACAGTCAACATGTTTTTTTTATAAACAAAAGGAGAGTTTTACCTCTCCAATAATTCTATAAACTGTCTTTAATCTCAAATTTACCGTTATCGCTATCGTTGGTAATGGTAGCAAATATTTGTATTGCTTCGCGTTCCTCTGTTTCTTCACATAGTTCGATAATCTTCTTTTGCTCCGATTTATTTAGTTTTTCCATACCATCTAGGCACATTACTTTAAATTCTCCCATGCGCTGTAATGCAATCTTAATTGCTGATTCGAGTTTTTCACCATCAGATAAACCATCAAGTAAAATACCGTTAATACGTATCATTGAATTTTCATCCACTGAAATACCTTCAATTGGTAATGTATGTTGCTTTAGTAACTCACTAGGCTTTTTACGCGCTGTTTCTATAATGCTTGTCAGTTCATCGGAATACTGTTTACTGGTAGTTAACTTACCGTTCCTAATATCTATCATCCTGTCCCATTCTCTCAAGTATGACTGCATTTTAGCAACGTTATCAGCTTGAATTTGCAACGGTTCTACTTCAATTTCTTTATGAGTTTTCAACCACTCGGTCGCAATACCGACACGCGAATTTTCATTTTCAATCAATGACTGTAATTGTTGTTCTTCTGCTTTTAATTCTTGTTTTTCTAGTTCTGATACCGATAATAGTTCTTGTTCTTTTGCTGATATTTTATTGTTATTTACATTGATAACTTCTTTTTGTTCGTTAATTTCTTTATTGATCTCCTTAACTATTTCAATTCCAATATGTGAATATCTTATTTTAATTTCTTCGATTTCTTCATTCATTCTTAAAGTTGATTTATTTTGTTCTATTTCTAGTTTATCAGCAGAAGAATTAATTACATTGTTTGACTTTTCAATTTTACTTTTAGTTAATTCAATAATATCTTTAATATCTTGACGTTGTTCTGTAAATTTAATACCAATTTTACTTTTGTTGTTTTCTGTATTAATTTTAAGTGATTCAATCTTTTCATTAATTGTATTTTGTAATTCGTTAGCCTTAATAATTGCATTATTTATCTTTTCTGCTTCTGAAACTTTATTGTAATATTCCTGTATTTTTAACTCCTGCCACTCTTTACCGTCGTAATTTGGGGGAAGTTCTGATTCAATACCTTTTACTTGCCCTTCAAGTAGTTTAATTTCGCGGTTTACTTCTTCTCGTTGATTGAAATTGCGAACTTCAATATCTTTTAAAACTCGTAATAAATGTTTTGAAGTATTAACATTGCTTAAAACATCTTGCCTAAACCATCCGTTTATTTCTTCGTCGGTGTAGTTCATTTTTATCATTCCAAGAATAATTTCAGTTTGTTTTTCGGCATCCATAGTAATAAAATCTAGCGGTCTAAAAATATCACCGCTTACTAGTTTTCTTAATTCAGTTTCAGTCGACTTGATTCCTTCACCTTTTTGTCTTAACTTTAGGTAATCAGCTTTTTCGTTTCTAATTCTGCGATCTACTTCAAGCCCAGTATCAGTTTCAATGAATAGTGTAGATTCCCCTGTGCCGTGCCTAATAACCTCTGTACGCCTTTTATTATTGCTAATAGTAGTTTCTATTGCTTCTAGGATACTAGACTTACCACTACCCTTTACGCCTTCAAATATATTAAGCATAGTTGGGTTATAATTAAATTCGTCAATACCTACAAAATTTGATACTTTTAATGTTTTAATAATCATTATTTACACACTCCGTTTATTTTTTTTTACATCTTCTAATATTTCAGCAAAACTTCTACCATTACCATTTTCCTTGTCCTGCTTTTCAATAAACTTTTTAAATAATTTATTGTTGTTATTAAAATTTGATATACAGCTTACTGGTCCAATATTATTCATTTATTCAACCTCCACAAATTCACTATTTTCTAATTTATAATAAATATTTTCTTTTAAAATTTCACCATCAATTTGCGCTGATTTTACACATAATGGAACATATTTATTTATTGAATTATCGAATTCCCATTCTGCAAGCGTTATCCACGTTCCTATTATTCCTTTGATTTTATTATTAATACCTATTCCTGCTGCTAATGAATATTTACCTTCGATTGCTAGTTTGGAAGAATCACCGCTTGATGCTAGTTTGGCAGAATCACCGCTTGATGCTAGTTGGGCAGAATCACCGCTTGATGCTAGTTGGGCAGAATCACCGCTTGATGCTAGTTGGGCATAATCACCGCTTGATGCTAGTTTGGAATAATCACCGCTTGATGCTAGTTTGGCAGAATCACCGCTTGATGCTAGTTGGGCAGAATCACCGCTTGATGCTAGTTGGGCATAATCACCGCTTGATGCTAGTTGGGCAGAATCACCGCTTGATGCTAGTTTGGAAGAATAACCGCTTGATGCTAGTTTGGCAGAATCACCGCTTGATGCTAGTTGGGCAGAATCACCGCTTGATGCTAGTTGGTCAGAATCACCGCTTGATGCTAGTTTGGAAGAATCACCGCTTGATGCTAGTTGGGCATAATAACCGCTTGATGCTAGTTTGGAAGAATCACCGCTTGATGCTATTTTGGAAGAATCACCGCTTGATGCTAGTTGGGCATAATAACCGCTTGATGCTAGTTTGGCAGAATCACCGCTTGATGCTAGTTGGGCAGAATCACCGCTTGATGCTAGTTGGGCAGAATCATTATTATCACTACTTTTTTCTTGTTTGCAACATTCGCTAACATATTCTATTGATGCTTTAATAAATCCTGGTAAATTTAACTTAATGCCAATTTTTAACTTATTAGTAACTGTTTTATTATCTTCTTTTTTAACTTCTCCAACCGCTTCAACCATTGCAAATTCGCTGTTACATAAATCGTAATAATTCAAAACATCTAATGGATTTTCGCAAAAATGAAATCCGCTATTACAAGGTATAAAATCACCTTTATGTTCATAAGTTTTACCTTCTTCAAATTGAAAACCTCTACATGATAATCCTTTATTAAATGCCTTAAATCCTTTTACCATTTTAATATCCCCCTTTTATTATTAATAATTTTAATATTACAAAACAAAATATTGTAAACATTACTAAAACAATTGGTATTGCAAAGTCACTACAAATAAAATCATGCCATTTTCTAGTTCCTTTTAGTATGTATCGGTTATTGCTTATTTGCTTGTTCATTATTTAACACCTCTATCTTTTTTCCATTCGACTGCTTCTTTATCTTTAGGCGATGGGCAGAAGTTGATAACACCGCAAGTAATACACTCATTTGGTTTTCTTGGATCTTCTTCACAAGGTCTGTTTTTTTCTTCATGGTTCAAAACTTTACCTCCTACTTATTAATTAAAATTAATACTGCAATTATTATCCATGCAATAGTTCCGAGTGCAATTCCTAAAATAATTCCTTTGGCAGGTTTAAAATAATCATTATCATAATTTTCCATCAAGCAACAACCTTTCAAATTCTGTTTTTTTAATCTTCCATGTTATCCTATTTCCTACTTTAAATTGTACACATGGCAATGTTCCACTTTTGCAGTATGAATAAATTGTTTGTACTGTAACCCCTAGTTGTCTTGAAGCGTCACTTACTTTTATATAATCCATTTGATAACCACCTTTTGTATATTTGTTTTATCTCTTGTCCTTATATTACTTTAAAGTTTAACTAATGTCAATATAAATGTTATAAGTTTTTATATAAACTTTAAACTTAATGATTATAACAAAAACCACCTACATTAAGTAAGCGGTTTGAACTGTTAAATAAAACTTAACAGTTTCTACTTTTTAAATATCATGTATAGTAATCCTATTCCGATAATGTCACGTTGCAACTTTAATTTTTACTCCTAAATCTAACTTTTGTAGAAAAAGATTTTTCAATAGACCAATTATATTCAAATAATCTACTATATAAAGTTGTATATTTAATTGATAATTTGTCTGACCATTCTGAAATAGTTTTTGTTTCGCCTTTATACAATAATAATACATTGTTTGTTTTATTATTTTGTTGTTCTTTTTCTGTAGACCATTTACAATTGTTTTTTTCATAGTTTCCGCTAACCAAAATTCTATCAATAGACATTCCACGTGGACACTCTCCCATATCTTTTAAAAAACTATTGAAATCAGTATACCAATCTTCGCAAACCTTTATCCCTTTTCCCCCATAGTTATTATAACTAATATTATTAATGTTGTTGCATCTTTGTATCATTGCTGACCAAGAGTTATACGTGTTAGTGTGTGTCATTCCATGTTTAATTTGATAATTATATGCTCGTTCTTTTTGTAGGCAACCACATGAATTAGTATGACCACTTGACAAATTTCCGCCACTAACAATTACTATGTTTCCACAACAACATTTGCATTTCCATTCATAATGATTATTTTTCTTTCCGTTAATCTTTAAAACAGTTAATCTATTAAATTTTTTGTTGGTTAAATCTATAAATTTAGGCATAATAAAAACCACTCCTTCGCTCAGTAGTATATTTCTTCGCATATTTATTTTTTAAATTAAAGGGAAGGAGTGCGAAATCTCTTTATCGCGGTGGGTAATTAATCCACGGCTATCCCTATACATATAATTATACTATTTTATTAATAATTTAGCAATGAAAGCAATAGCAATAATATCCCTTTCTGCCTTTAATTTAACAATATCATTTTTCACATGATTGCTGTATTCTTTCAAGTCTTTGTTGTTCTTTGTCAAGGAGTCGGTTAATTCTTTCGATTCTGCTTTCATCTGTTTTATTTCTTTCAATGACTGTTGTAATTGAACTTTCAATTGACTTGTTTCTAATTTCGATTCGCTCAACTGTTTTAATACTTCCGTCAATTCGCTGTTCGACAGTTCCAAGTCCTGTTGTAATAGATCGACTTCGTTCCTGATCTCGTTGATATTCTGTTTGGATTGATTCAATTCCTCGGCTGTTATCTGATACATTGCTGTTGCCGAACAAGTCCCAAGCAACGACAAGACCAACAAGCAACAAAATAACAAAGATAATATTGATTTTTTCATTTGATGCAAACTCCTTAATTTTATTCAACACTGCTTTCTCCTTTACACGTTCAACGAATTAACATATTCATATGTATTATTTGCTCTGTTTGCATACCCATCCGCATATTGTTCACCTACGTCAGCAACAATGTAATACCGTTCTTTAAATAGATTATTAATTACTTCTAAATCTCTAATATTATAATTATCCTGTCTATTTTTTAAGAACTTCATTACTACATAATGACTAGTAGGACACCAAATACCTGCGTAAATAAAACACTTTGTATCATCTAAGTTATAAACTTCATTGAGAAACGGTACATATAATTCAAGGCAATCTTGAGTTAATATTTGTTGCTGTGCTAATTGTCCCTGTTCTGAGTTTAACAAACTTTTTAACTCTTGCCTTTCTCCACTATCTATAATATCTGAATAAGTACGTCCTATGAATTTTTGGCATCCATCTATATAGCACAATAATGTATCGCCACGACCATTTATTCCTTCCCATGACGAAACACCCATGCATGGATAATCTCCTGCAGTAGAGCAACATACGTTATCATATCCACCCTCCACACCAGTATTAATAATTCCTAATGCAATCTCTTTTGCTAATTCTTCATTTGTCATTTGTCGTTACCTCCGTTATTTTTATCGTTCATATCTCCGCTAATATCTACTTCAATTAAAACATTATTGCAACATTGGCATAATTGTTCTTTTAATGTATTTGCAGTATACCAAATTGCTTTACATTTAATACATAACAATTTAATCATATTATCTCCCTGCAATTAAACCATATATCTTTTTAAACGGATATTTAACGATTGACCAAATTATCATTAATGGTATTAATAACCATTATATTCCTTGTGGAGGTGCATTTCCGCTCATGTTATTTACCTCCGTCTACATATTTTTTAACCGCATAAGCCCCTGCATTTGCACTAGACCACGCAACTAATTGAGTCATATTGCTATATTTAAACTCAAAAAATTGATCAGCTATCCAAGAAATTATTACACATATGCAAGATATTGCAAAAACAACTCTTGGTAATGATATTAACTTAAAATCATTATCATCATATAACGTTCTTGCCACATCTTTTAAAATTTTATTTAACATCTAATGACTACCAATCTTAGTTTTAATAATCAGCATATCATTTTTAATGGTGTCAACGTCTTGTTGTAAGTTTGGTATAATTTCTAATCTTCTTGCAATGTTATTAAGTTCTTGCGTGTTCTTACCTAATGCTTCAAGCCATTCCTTTCGTTCTATTTTGCGTTCTTCTTTTATTTCTTTGTATTCTTCTAATAACCTTTCTTCTTCTTCCGTGTGCCTTTTTGATAACTCTTTTACTGCCGCATCATTACTCTTTACTAAGTAAACACATGCTACAAGCAATACACCCACTACTGTTACATTTTCAATATTTAATAATTCAAACATTATTTAATTAACCTCCCCACATGTTATTATGTTTTCTAATTTAGGTATAGAATCTTTTCCTATCCCTTTTATTTTAGCGATATCGTATATATTATGATAAGGTCTATTTTTAATAATATCTTTGGCTTTTTTATTTCCAATAATAGGCAACATCTCCAATTCTTCAAAAGTTGCAGTATTTATGTTTACTTTTTCTTTTTCTGGATTCTTATTAATATATACATTTTGAGATTGTGTAATAGTCGGTTGCGATTTAATAATAATATATGTTGCAAGTGAGGACAGTATGCATAAGCACACTGTCAGCATTACAAAATTAAATTGTATTTTTCGTTGTAATTCCATTTTTACCCCCCCCCATTAAGTAGTTGCTAAAATATATAAAGTTTCTCCATTTATTTCTACTGCTATTTTTCTAGTTGCTGAAATATCAGCCGTAGTAGTTATTGGGTTATATGTTTTTGCTTTAATTGATGGGTTTAATTTAAAATCTCCACCACTAAATACTAATGATTCTGTAGGTATTCCCGGATTACTACCAATAAAAATATTAGGGTAAGCCATATAAAACGTTTGACCTATTACTGGATTATTAACTGTAGCATTAAAGCGCAATTCTACACCTGATTTCGGTTGAGCGAAAAAAATAATTCTAAACCATCTATTTTTAGGCAAATCAGTAATGGTAGTACCTTGTCCTAGTACTGAACCTACTGTTATACTAGTAACAGGATTAGCGGAAGGAATAAACAAGTAAGCGGATGTAGCATAAATTTTAGTGCCATCAGCTATTAAAATTTGAGGATTTGAATAGCTTCTAACTGCTCCGCTAGTTCCGTTAACTACAAACTTATCGCCTTTAAACAACCCAACCGGATCAACAACTTCAATTGAACCATCTGTTCTTGTTAAATTTTGCGGTGCTAATGCACTCCTGTTAACTAAATTTGTCTTTGAAAAGTTTCCAACAACTGTAGTGACGCTATCTGACGTAATTCCATAATCAATAGTTTCTCCGTTTGTTTCATCCCTATATGTTATTTTATTGTTTATTCCTAAATCAAGTATAGGAGTTGAATACTCATAAGTTGATGAAGAAACCGAAATATGTTTAGATAATAAAGAAATTTCGTTATTTTTGCTTGTTCTATCTAAAAAAATCAAATTATGAGAATATAAAAAATTTGTGTTTATTTTATTGTTTGAACCTTTAACTCTTATTAAACATGGATCTGGCCATGAAGAAGTGTCCCAAACAAAGTTTCCACCAATTACGTTACAATTACTGTTAAGTATTAAATATTCAAACCCTTTAAATGTATTAGTAATTCTTTCAAATCTGCAATTTATTAACGTAGAGTTATCAAATTCATTACTTGCTGTTCCTGGCTCAAAATCCATTCCTATTACTGTGCAATTACCAGTATCGAACTTCATACAGCTTTTATACATCCATCCGCCGATAAAAGTATTATTGTTTGCTAGTATGCTCTTAACTCCTATATCACCATCGTTAGAATTACTAGATTGTAAACTAATAAATGTATTTAAATAGCTAGAAGACAATAAAATGTTAGTTCTGAAATTTATAATATGGATGTTTTTTTGAGTTGTACTATGGACATTGGTTAAAGATAAACCTGTACCTGTTAATGTAGCATTTCCATAGCCAATTAATGTAATATCTTCAAAGTATATTTTACCGTAACTACCATCGTTTATATCAGGAAAACAGTTGAAAGTAATCCCTGAAAATGTTGATTTAATTGTTCCGTCCATTCCTAAACTTCCGTTACCTTTAATAATTATATTGGGTTTTAATATATTTATTTGCTTGCTTATCCAATAACTGCTCATAGGAAAAATAATTGTTGTGTATCCTTTAGCCATAGCATCTGCAATAGCTGAAATAATAGAATCAGAATCGTCATGCGATAAAACAGAAAAACCTGCATCGACATAAAATTTATTATCAGCCACATTAAAATAATTAGCGTTGCCCATTGCTCCATATGAAGCTACATCAATTATTCCCTTGCTTGTTACATTACCCATTAAATTTCCTGTTACTGTTAAATCTTTAATAAAAGCAGAACCCCATACTTTATTTGCAACTCCCAAAGATCCTTCATTAGTATTATTAGGAACTATATTTTTAGTTGTCATATTATCACCCCTTATTTAATATATAATACCATAAATCCAACTATTCCACCTGCCCACGTAGCAATCACATCAAATTTATCTACCGTGTGTTTATCTGAATGTTTTTGATCATACATTTCTTTTGTTTTTCCTGCCATAATAGCCAACAATAAACCAATTAATGGATTTATAGGGAAAAAGGTGGCTAATATATAACCACCGCTAAAATGTGCAACCTTATCGATATTGCTATTTAATAACGTCAATAGTTTTTCCATTGTACACCTCTAAAAGTTTTAATTTTAATTCTTCTTGCAATTCTTTGTACTTTAAAATTAACTTACTGCTATCCAGTCCACTATTTTCTACCAATAATCTAGCATTTTCGATTTCTTTTAACTTGTTATTGTAGTAACTATTTACCTCTCTGTATTTTTGTTTTATTAATTCTTCTTTTGTCGGTTTGTATTCTTCCGTTATTTCTATTTCTACGTCTGCTATTTCACCGTTAATTAACTTTTTAGCATTTTTACCTTTCCAAATAATTGGTATTTCAGATAATAACCAACCGTTTTCTTTGTATTCTTGTATTTCTTTTTCATTATCTGAAATTATTGATTGATTGCTTGTATTATTTTCTATTTTGTATAAAAACATTTAAAAACCTCCTATTGCTTGTGCAAATAAAATTAAAGAAACATTGTCAGATTTATATATTGTAATGTAAGGAGACGTTGCATGAGAAATTGCTAAGTAAACACCATCTGTAGAGAAAGAACAACCGTTACCTGTTCCTGTCGGTAATGTAGATGGATTCGTCAATTTGGTGAAAGTATCTCCACTTCGCTTGTAAATGGTTACAAATGGTGTATTTTGGTGACATATAGACAAATAAACTCCATCGTTAGAAAAAGAACAACCCCATGCATTATTAGCAGGAAGAATTACAGGGTCAGTTAATTTAGTAAATATATCTCCGTTTCTTTTATAAATATTAACAAATGGAGGTGCGCTATATGCAACTGCTAAATAATTTCCATCTCCTGAAAATGAACAGTTGTGAGAAGCGAATCCCGGTAACGTAGTAGGATCGTCAAGTTTAGTAAAAGCATCGCCACTACGTTTGTAAACTGTTATATAAGGAGATGTGAAATGGCAAATTATTAAATAGTTAACATCAGGAGAAAAAGAGCATCCGTTACCTGTACCTGTTGGTAACGTAGCGGGATCAGATAGTTTGGTAAAAGAATCGCCACTACGTTTATAAATTGTAAAAAATGGCGTTACATCGTGCGCAACTGATAAATAAACTCCATCGTTGGAAAAAGAACAGCCAAAAGAAGAAGAAGTAGGTAATATTGAAGGATCAGCCAATTTATTAAAAATATCTCCGTTTCTTTTATAAATAGTTATAAATGGAGTTGTATAATGACAAACCGTCAGATAAACACCATCACTGGAAAACGAACAACCATTACCTGCACCCGTTGGCAATATCGATGGATTCGTCAATTTGGTGAAAGTATCTCCACTTCGCTTGTAAATCGTTATGAAAGGAGAAATATTATGTGCAATTGCTAAATAAACACCATCTGTAGAGAACGAACAACCGCTACCTGTTCCTGTCGGTAATGCAGAGGGATTGGTTAATTTAGTAAATACATCCATTACGCTCTATTCACCTGCTTTAAACTAACACTAATACCTTTTGTCAATCCAGTTGTATTGCTAGTAAAAACCTGTATCTTTTGATCTGCTGTTATTGGTAAGGAAACAGTAATTTCTGTTGAATCGGTAGTGATTGCAGGAGATGTATAAATTAATGATCCGTTATGATGAAAAGTAATAACTAAACTAGTCGGATTTTCACCATGACAGTCAACAAACATTTTATTGTATGTTTTATTTCTTCCTGCTCTTGTTATCGGAGAATAAAGCAATCCTGCAGGAATAAATAGTGTACCTATGTCCGCTTGTTCGTACAAAGATTTAATAGTACACGGTAAAACTGCTCCCCATATATATCCAGTAACTTGCTCGAATCTTTTAGTTATCCATGACAACCATTGTGTAATTGTTCCAGTTAATGAATATGTTGTGGCAGTTGTTGGATCTGCCGTTCGATTACCGATAACAGTATCAATAGCAGAATTATCATCTAATTGGTCTACTTTACCGTTATTATTAGTATCGTATGTGGCTTTAAGCATATCGCCTGTTCCTGATCCACTTGCACCTTTAATATTAAGTATTGGTGAACCCCACGAACTAGATATTTTATTATAGATATCACTATTTTCGGTATTTAAATAATAATCTCCATCCATTCCTAGCGAAATATTTGGAACTCCTGAACCATTATACCATTTAGAACCGTTTGCTCCTTTTGCTAATCCTGCATCAATTATAGTATTATCTGTTAATGTAATAATTAAATGACCATTAATGTTAATTATAGCGGTTTTCACCCCAATACCATCCGCGCCAGTTCCACCACCTCCACCACCGCCACCACCTGTTCCAGTGGTAATATTTCCATCGATATCTAAAACAAAAAGTCCACCTGTTCCTATTTTAGAATCTAATTCTTTTATTTTAGTGTCTAAAATATCAGCATTTCCGTTAAAGTCATCAATGTTATAGTTTTCAGATTGCAATGGTTTTTTTAAATTTATATTTGGTGTAAATGTTGGCATTATATCACCCCTTGTCTTATTTGATCGTGTGTAAATCCGTTTAGATTGTAATGTGTTCTACTTTTTAATTCTTCATGCCTGCGATACTTAAATGAGTAAATAATTTCTAAGTGTGCAGGAATTATTTCACTAACCGCGTTATAAACATCTTGCATGTTGCTAGGCATACCCAATACACTATTAAATATAACTTTAATCCTATAGTCGTTTAAATTAAGTTGACCATAAGTGTATTGCTTTAATTGTTCATGTGTTTTGTCAGACATACTATAATGAGTCATAAATTCAATAATTTCAACATCACCATTTGTCCACGAATCTATAACCTTTTTAATCATTGCCTTAGTTGCAGTACCAAATCCCCTCATGCGTGCCATTACACGACTCCTGCGTTCATCTATTGTTATTCCTAGTGGATTTATCGGCAATCCATATTCTAATTCATAATCCTTTAATGATTTTGTTGCGGTGGGTACTACAAATTGATTTTGCGTTTCTTGGTAATAACTTTCTAATAAGTTTAATTCTTTATCATAACTTTCAGTAATGTTTCTTAGGAAAATGCTTTTATTGTAATAACTAGGAAGGTAGTAGATTATTTCTGACATATAGCACCTCCTATTGTGTCAGTGTTAATGTTCCGAGAGTTGGCACTTCTGTTTTTACGTTGCTGTCAACCAATCCAATGTTTTTATTCAATCCATTAATTAATAATAAATTATAATCAATGTCTGCAACTCCTGCGGTATTAAAAATAATATTACCGATTTTAGCGTAAAAAACATACAAATCTACAAACGTAATATCTTTAAAATATTGTTTAAGGCTATTAGTTATTGATGTAGTAACCTGGTCAATCGTAAAATCATTTTTAACGCTTATCCTTGCTGATACATTTACCGTTAATTTATCGCCAGTACTAACTGTCACACTTGCCCCAATTGGTCGCACTGTCTCGATATACGTTGCAACATCTTGTATTAACTCAGTTGTAGCCAATTCTTTGTTGCGATCTATAACCAATACTTTTACTGTTCCTGCTCCATTCCAAATAGGCTTTACTTTAACCATGCCTACACCAGTTACACTTTCAGCCCATTTTTGGTAGTGGTACGCGTTTCCGCTTGTTGCAGGTCTGCGTACCTCGTTGTAGTAACGTTGCAGTAATTCTTCTCTAGTTTCTTCGGAGTATCCATTAGTAAACGCTAATTCGTTGGTTACCAAATTTAAACCTACTAAAGTTTTTGGGAATCGGTTAATTGTATTAGCTAATGTATTCCCTTGTGATCCTAAAACTGTACATTCTACATTAACGTTTTCAAATCCACTTATTCCGATTGTTTTGGTTTCCGTTATTACATATTCATTTAGTTCACTACCAACTAAATCACCTTCCTTTATAACAGATCCATTCATTCCGGTAATTTTTACAATTCCACTCGCTTTAGTTGCAGGTTTCCAATCAATTCCTCTTTCATATGCAATTACTTTTAAGTTTTCAAAGTCTGCTGTTCCTGCAAATTTTTGTTCTAAAGAATCGTCAATTTCAATATATTTCGATTCTAGTTCCAATCCTAACCCTTGCGACAACTCCCAAGTTAAACTTCCTGTTGATTTGTCGTAAATATCATTTACACTAGTTAGTATTCTTTCGCGAATTATGTCCCTGCTATCAGCCATTTTGCACCCCCTTATTACATTTTAACATAAATCTGTTCTCCAAGATTTGTTTTAAATAAAAGTAAATTATTTGTTATTAATTTAACTCCTACAAAGTCTTTTATTTCATCTACTGTTGTCAAAGTTATAAAATCTCCATCACTAAAACTTGCAAAAGATTCTTCTGTTTCAGTTATGGAATTCAATTCAATTTCCATATTTATTGCAACTTCTGAACTATCAGAAACTTTACTTAGGTAGAAATTATTTATAGATTTAATACGTTCGTGTTGCAACAAAGACCGTTTTAAATTATCTTCAAACTGCAGTTTAATTATTTCAGGAGGTAACGCAACTCCTATAAATCTTTCTATTCCAAAACCATATTCAGTATTCCAATAAACAGGAGATCTTTCGTATTCTGTTCTTAGCGTTTTTTCAATCCAAAATACCACCGATGCATCACCTGATAACTGTATTAATTTTCCGTCTTTTAAAACAAATTCTTTAGTGTTAAAATCAAATAAAAAATTAATTCCTCTGTCTCTTATTGTGTTTACGCTTTCTGTTCCACTAATTGAAAAACTTGCATTGGTAGGAAATAAACTCATAGTCTCACCGCCTTATCGAACACATACCACATGTTACCGTTATTAATCGGTATTACTATATACTCATCACCTATTTTGGGATTGTCTGTCCACGTTATTGATCCAGTTATATCAGCCTTATAAGCATGATCGTGACTAGCAAAAGCGGGATCACCGCTACCTCCTGACCTAACATCTGTTACGCCATACACAGGATTAATTAAAAAGTCTCTCTTGTAACCTGCTAGGATACTTTTTGACCACACTACATTGTTATATTCAGCAGCTAAAAAAACAGAATCCTCCATTTTCAAAACTAATGGATTTTCTTGTACTACAAAAGCTGTACCTGCCTGAAAGGGAGAAGGGTTATCCCTTTCCTTAAATAACAAAGCTAAATCTGTTAATTTATCGTTTTCCATTTATAAAACCTCCAATTCTAAATTCATAGTATGTATTGATCCAATATTATGAGTACAAGAGTTTATTAAAAACTTTCCACTTATTTTATTTATTGGTTCTTCGATTTCTATAACTCTGTTTGCCCTGCAATCATCATCACCTAATAACGTTACTGATATTTTTTCGCTCAATTTATTTAATTCTTTTAGTTGGTTTTTGGATATAGAAGAAGATTTGCTGTAATCGTCTTTATCTAAATACTCTAATTTTTGCAATTTGCCGTATTTTTTAATATTTGTTTGATCGTCTGCATAAGCTAAGTATTTAATGTTGTTCTTATGTTCACCTACAACTCTTATAGCATTGTATAAACCGTCTAAAGATATACTATGTTTTATATCTTTTAAATACTTGTTAACGTTTTCGTTGTCAGAAATAGCACTAGAATTATAAGTTATTATATTTTCATTGAGATCTTCAAGATAAAAACTGTCTCCAACCATTTCCCATCTGTATTTTTTACCTTGTTCCTTTTGTCCCAATTCTATGTTTTCTTCTATTATTTTGGAAAGAGTTCCACGCCTTAAATTTTTAAATATTGTTGGTATTTCTGTTATTTTACCAATTGGTATTTTATAATCATTTAAAATTCTTTTTATGTTAGATGTAACACTTGCATTAAATTGATAAATATCTTCATTTTTATTGAGATACCATCCGAAATCATGCGATTTATACGATATTTTACCTCTGCCGTTAAACTCTCTAGTTATAACAACTCCCTTAAAATAAACTTTATCATTATTCTTTAAAACAATTATATCTCCTTCTACTAATGATGTTTTCACTGTGTAAATATCATCGTAAATCATTTCAAAATTCACTTCTTCTGATACTTCTTTTGCTGTACTTCTTCTTGTTATTCTACCAACGTAATTAGTTATATCAATTAAATCTGTTCCTTCTTGCTTGTATAACTTATGCAAATAAATCACCTACTTTAAAAATCTTTTTTCTATAAAACCGCCTTTGATTTTAACCCATTGACCTTTAATTCCTGATACCTCTTGATTAAATTGTCCTATTACTCCTGTTATTTTTGACTTCTCTCTGTAAATATCACTTTGTACTTTTGTTATTTTACCTCTAAAATCACTTAAAATTTTAATTGTATCCTTTATTTTAGACAAATCTGTAACTTTAGGAAATTGTAATCCAGGTCCAGTAAAAATATTCTTTTTAATTAAATCTGTTGTTTTTATTTTTGAATCTTTTAGTGGTTTTACTACGTCCGAACTAGTTGTTTTAATTTTAACAGGTGTTTTCTTTACATATAATTCATTTCTTAAAAATTCCGCAATAGATAACGAATATTCTATATCTCCGCTACCGTCTTTTATTCCGTAATCCAATTTAGATATTACACACCTAAAAGATATATTAATATTGCTTACCGTTATATACAAAGGTTTTCTTAGCGATCTCCAAGATTCAATCTTATCAATATACTCCATTCCTTTAAATGTATTATCTTTATTAAATCTGTAATCTTTTAAAGGGAAGAACGCTGAAATCTCCAACGTTCTATTTCCCAACAATCCAGTTAAATTAATATCTCCTTGACCAATCGTTTTAAAGTTTTCTATTTCTTGCGGAGAATTTACATTAATAGTTTTTTGTATTACAGGGAATTTTATAAATTCACTTTCGTCTGCATTGTATAAAAAAATTTCCATTCGTTTCTCCAAACCCCTCGAAATAGAGGGAATTATATATTCGCTAATCTCACTTGCAATTGTGTTACTAATTCATTAACATCCATGCCTTTTGCATCTATATGTATTGTAACATTATTACCGCTACTTGCGTTACCATCCATAAGTTGTTGTGTTCGCTCGGCAGGTATAATTGCTGTTCCGCTTGGCATAATCTGCATTTCACCGCCACGTTCATTAACCATACTTGCACCACCACTAAAATATGACGTTCCGTTGGCGTTTTTAACTGGACTTGGTCCCATTGCTCCTGTTGCAAAATATCCTACTGAATCATTATTACCTAATCCCTTTTTTAAACCTAAAAATTCTTTTAACGAATCAAATGCACCGTTTACTTTTTCTTTAAAAGTGTCTATATGATTGTATGCCCATATAAGACTTATTACTAATGCACCAATTGCTAATACAACTATTCCTATAGGATTTGCCCACAGCACTGTATTTAAAAGTAATTGAGCACCTGCCCATGCTTCAGTAAAAAACGTTGCTAAACTAGTAGTTGACTGATAAACCATTATAGCAACTGTCAATACTTCAACGATTGCTATTTTTGCGGTAAGATATCCAACATGAATCAGCTCCATTGCTATGGCAGATCTAATTGCCAATTGATAAGTTGCCCATGCGACTACTATATCTAAAATAGTTTCTTTATGTTCAGCCAAAACACTGCCATAATACTTAAATTCATTAACTGCTTTAGGTACAAGTGCTGTTATTTCTCTTACCGCTTCGGTTAGTGGCACTCTAAAATCTTCAAATGCCTTTATTCCTAAATTTGTTAATACATTTCCTAATATGTTTAGCGAACCCCATAAATTATCGCTTATGGTTTGTGCCATTAATTCAGCCGCGCCATCAGCGTTTTTGAGCGCTTCTTCTTCCGCTTTTAATTTAGCCCCGCCCTCTGTTAATAATGCTATCATTCCGCTTAATGCAGGTTTTCCCGCTAATGCCGCTACGTTTGCCAATCGTTGCTCTTTAGTCATATTAGCCATGCCATCGTTCATTTCGTCTAGCATTTGCGACATTGGTTTCATTTTTCCTGTAGCAGAATCAAAGGCTTTAAAATTCATATTTTTCATAGCATCGCGCATTTGCTTTGTAGGTTTAGCCATATTAGTAATTACGCCACGCAATGTTGTGCCTGCCATTGATGCCTTGATGCCATGATTACCTAATAACACGATAGATGCCGATAAATCTTCCAGTCCTATGCCAACTCCTGCCGCAATCGGAGCAACATAATTAAGAGATATACCCATATCTTGTACCGAAATAGCAGAATCAGCCGCCGCCATTGCAATAACATCTACCATATGAGGTAATCCCTCAACCCCCATTTTAAAACTTCTTACCGCACTAGTACAAATTTCAGTAGCCTGCGCCATATCCAAATTTCCTGCAACTGATAACAATACTGCGCTTTCATAGCCCTTTAAAGTTTCAGTAGCGTTAAAACCCGCACTGGCAAACACTTGCATTCCGTCTGCCATTTCTTTGGCACTTCGCGGGTATTTTTCACTAAGTTCTAATGCCTTATCATATAATAATTTCATTTCAGCATTAGTACCACGCGAAACTGCTCTCACGGCTGATAGACTTTTTTCAAATTGCATTCCTGAATCTATTGCCATTTTTAACCCGCCCGCTAATAAAACACTAGCACCAACCATAGCACCAATTGTTGCCCCTGATACCCCAACTGAATCGCTGAACTTTTCAACCGAACTTGATGCGGTTTTTAGCGAGTTTCTAAAACCGTCAATGTTTAAAGACAATATTCCACTTAAAGAAAATGCCATGTTTACCTCCTTTTAAAAATAAGCCGTAGCTATTATGCCACGGCTTACTATCTACTTATTCTTTTTCTTTTCCTCATCATAATAATTAACAATTATTGCCTTGTATAATTCATATCTGCAAGGGTCGTTAAGCACTTCTAAAAGAAAATCGTCACCGTGACCACGCAAGATGAAAAAGTTTAAAAAATGAAACTCGTTGTCTTGCGCTATTAGTTTTTTAAGTCTTTGGTCATTTCTTCTACATCTTTACCAATAATTGATAACGACAACTTAGAAATTTCTTCCATATCAAACATTTTATCTATAATCATATGAGGTTTGCATCCACTGTTAAAAGTTTCCTGTAATTCCTTATCTTTTAAGTTAGGCTCAATCATATGTGAGTAAATAAGATATACATCAATTTCAATTTCTTCCATTTTTCTAACATTGAACACTTCCGCTCTAGTTGCGGTTTTAAAAGTTACTTCCGTATCTAAACTAGGGATAAACATTGTCTTAATTTCGTTTCTTTTATCGTTAATCGCCTGTTTCATTTCGATTAATTCTTGAATGCTTTTGATAGCCATTTAATAAAAACCTCCGTTATTTTTTCTTACTAGTTAATTATACCATATTTACGTTACAGGGATAAATTCAGGAAATTTAATGTCGCTGAATGTGTGGCCGAAGGGAAATTCTCTTTCTAATACTTTGCCGACTTCAAATTCTGCAATTGTTACTTCATTAAACCAGCAATTATCTAATTGTACCGATTCTCTGCCGAGCGCATCAGGATCGTCAAGGGTAACAAATAATTGGAAACGTTTATCTTTGCCACTTTTAAATTCTTCAATAAATTCCTGTTCTCGGCTATATACTTTATTAATTTTTATCGAACCATCACAGGAAATTGAAGTAATTTTGCTATCTTCGTCATAACTTCCTGCCATTTGAATTTTTTCTCGATTAATTTTAGCTTTAGATTCTACAGACTTAACTTCTGCCCATAAATTACCATTCATCCATAATTGACCTTTGCTGCCACTAATTACTTTTTGACCTGCTATTTTAGCCATTTAATTACCTCCTAATTATAATATCCATCTTCATAACGTTTAATTGATTTTACTATTGTATTATAATCAACTTTGTAAAATCTACTCAATGCTTTTCTTGTTTCACCTTTTGATATTCTAATTATAACATCTTCTACGTTTTCTTTATTTAATTTCCATTCGTGTTTACGACTCATTGCTTTAACGCTTGTTTTTTCGTATAAACTCATGTGGAATGTTGGATCGTTTATTGATGATTGGTATATTTCTTCCAGTGTCATTTTCTTTTTATAAATCATGGCTTGTAACGCTTTTGGTGTTATTCCCATTGATTTTGCTATTTCTTTATGACACTTCATTCCCATAAATTCAATTGTTGTTGTTTTGTTTTCTGTTTGCTTACTTTTGGTTATCCAACAACAATTTTCAGGGCAATAATTACTATTTACATCTTTTCTTTCAATTGTAAGATGTTCTTCATAACCATTTTGTAACGACCAGTCAATAAAATGCCTTATTGACTCAAATTTGAATTTTATACCTCTTGCTCCATAATCTTTATTACCGTTTTCTTTGCATCTATTTCTTGCATTTAATGCAATATGATAAAGTCTAGGGAAATCATTACTAAAATTATGTTTAGTTACATGTGGTATTTGTGACTTTATGCTACATTTGTTACATTGCAATTTACTTTTTTGGTTTCTTAAATAGTTAGTTGCTTTTTTTACAAATTCTCCACAATCACATTTGCATTCCCAAACAACGTATCCACCACTACGTCTTTCTTTTGTTTCGATTATTAAAGTCAATCTTCCTAATTTTAAATCTTTATAAAGTTCCATTTATTGCCATCCTTTAAATTGCATAATTATTATATCATACTCTTTGGAAGAAAGGCAATTGTTTATATTCTTATAAATTCACCGATAAGAAAAAGTCCTCCATTGAATCGACTGGTTTAATGTTAATCATTAAAAATACTTGGTCATTTGTGTTATATCTATCAATTTCCGCATTTGTCATATCTTCTGTTTTAATTCCAAGACCATCAAGATAAATCTTCTGACGTTCTGTATCAATTTTACAAATATTATTATATTCAGGATCGAGAGTTACGTCACGTTCTAATAGTGATAAATACGAATTAATAGCAGCAATCAAAAGCAATTTGTTATCATAAATGTTCAACCACTTACCAACATAATTATCCTTAATTGTATCAGTTAAATCATCTCTAATCATATCAATAGTTTCAACAATACGAATCTTTTTAAATACTGCACCTTGTGTAGCTGTAGTGGTTGTCATGCTATTTACACCACGAGCAATCTTAATATTTTCTCCATCGTTGATTAGAATTAATTTACCTGCATCAATTGCGGTGTTTCTTGCATCATCATCAGCCAATTCGTCAAAACCTTCAACTTCTGGAAACGCTTGATAAGTTAATGATCTATCAATTGGTAATCCTGCAACGATTCCTGCAATTCTAGAAGTAAATTTGATCTTACTGTACTTTACTGCATTAACTTGCACATTGTCCGAATCAAAATTAATTACTCCCATATCATCAGCAACAATGCCACCACCGACAAACTTATAAGTCTTTTTGTCTACATTACGCTTTGACTTAACCCATGTTGATATAATTGTCATATCGCCAGTAGATGCAGTAGGAACCGCTAAATAATTCCAACGTCTGTTACCCATTAACTGTAATGCTGTATTTAATGCAGGTGTAACTGTTCCGATTCTTTCAACGTAAATTTTGCGCGGAATACCCATTAAGCAAAAAGTAATAAGTTGTTTATTTTCTGCTGTCCACTCATTGCCTAACTGGTCGATACTAGTATAAACAAAACTGTTTTTTACCGTTTGCGTGTCATCTAATAAAATTAATGCCACGATACCTTTTTGTGATCTCTCAATTAAAGTTGCAGCTTTAGTTTGAAAAATAATATTTAATTTTGGTAATCCCATTTAATAAACCTCCTCAAATCTTAATATAACCACTATCTCTTAAAATAATTATTTCATCGGGCGTACATCTAGCATAAAATTCCCCCTCATTCGTCTTAAACACCTCACCATTACTAGTAATTATAACACAGATATTACCTATTACGTTTTCATTAATATGTACTTCTTGCATTATTTTAAATTGATTAATATATGTTTGTGTAACTTCATTTTCATTATACCACGATAAATTAAACATCGTATGCAAAACCTTATCTATTGTATCAAATTCAAGTTCCTGCACATTTAAATTGCGATCTAATACTTTTATGTCGGTATTTATAACAGTTTCTAATTTATTCATCATATCAAAGTTTTTATTATTAGTTTGTAGGTCTTTCTTTTCATCGCTAAAATAACTAATATTTACTAATGCTTTTTGATCCCTATAATATTTATTAAAAACACCACTTTTTAACGGCATTAAATTGATATGAAAACAAGGTCTTATTAAATTCTGCACAACTTCTTCTGTATATATTTTATATGTCGGAAAATTAGTTTTTAATATTTTACTAATTCCATTTACTAAATCGTTAAATTTTATGCTCACTTATTTTAATCACCTCAAATTTTCATTTGCAAATTTTTCTATTTCTTTTTCTAATATTTGTGGTGCGTTATTTTGTATGTCCATAAACGCACGTTTTAACATAAATCGCCCAGGGTAGAATTTAGCCCATCTATTGTGACCGTACTCAACTGGACTTCCATATTTTACCAAATTATCTATTTCTATTTTTGCTTCTTTACCATCGTAAGTAGGCTTTTTCAATGTCCAAGAACGTCTTAATAATCCAGTGTCAACAGGTGTATACATTCTAACTTTATACCATAACCTCATTCCTATTCTTTGCATTAATTGTTTAATAAAATCAGGAAGTTTTGTTATCAATCTGTTAATTCTAGTTTTAAAACCTTTTGAATTTATATTAAAACTATAATCGTTAGCCATTACGCTTCGCCAACCATCGTTAATGGTACTTCTTGATGTGTACTATACCAATATTGCTCACCTGTTGTAAATTCTCCTAGCAAGCGATTTGCGAACGTTATAGATACCCTGTCACCAACTTTAATATCTAAACCAGTATCACAAAACATCTTAGGATTATAACTTACCTTATTTTCGCTTTCAGTGCGTGTTGTATTTTTACTATTACGGCTTGATTGGCTAAATGCACACGGTAACAATTGTAATAACGGAACTGGTACTAATTTTTGCTTAGTTGTTCCCCACTCGTTTTCAATTTCCTGCATCCTTGAAATGGACATTACATGAAAGTAAGTACTTTTAATATTCATTAATAATCCAACCTCCTCCATAGGTTTAATTGTCCTTGAAAGTTTATTGCAATTGAATCTAAACTTGTATGTATTTCAATATCTGATTTTTTATCTTTATATACAATTTGATAATCACCACGGGTAATTGATTTTACATTATCGCCATCTTGTGTGTCGGTCTTTCCTTCGCTACCAATGCCACCACATTTGATGATAACCATCTGCTCAATGATTGACTCTATGTCAGCATTTAACGTATCTTGATGCGTGTATTTAAGCACCATTTTAGTATAGTAATTTATCCAGTAATTAATTACTGGATCTTTACTTGTATCTCCTGCTTGTATACCTAATAGCATTTTTATATTTTCTAACATTTTACACCTCCTAAAAGTATTATAGCATAAAGAAAAGACTAGCTTTCGCTAATCTTTATACAACCCTTCTAACTCTACTTCTTCTATAATTTTTTCGGCTATTTTTTTCGCATATTCTGTCGGAATGCAAATTTGCGATTCTCGTCCATCTTCATCTGTGATATTTAAAAAGAAATACCCTTGATCTGTTTTAATTTCAACTTTTTCACCATTTGAATTTTTATAAATTGTTTTCATTATTACACTTCCTTAATTAAATTTAATACCGTTTTCAATTCCAATTTCAAATAAATCATCACAACTAACTTCCAAATCAAAACTAAAAAACTTATTACAAAACCATTCCTTTAATTCTTTTCTGCTTGCTTTATAACTCAATTTTCTTGCAAGCAATTCTTTTTTCATGTCCTTGCTAACAATATTCTTATCGTGATCGTTTTCTTTCTCCATATAAATAATATCCAGTATTTCAAAATCCATTTTTAACTGTCTCATGTTTCGATCATCCCAAAATATACATCTGTGCTATAATCAATTAACAAGTGGTTATCCAGTAATTGTGGAGTAATTCCTCTTTTTAGATATTCTTTTGTAAGTCTGATACGCTCACGAAAGTTTTTAAAAGGAATTGCTTCACATATTTTTTCGCCCATTTTGTTATTCCTCCTTTTGAAGTATCTTTAATCCTAAAGTTAATGCCCTTCTTAATATTTCAGCTGCTTTAAGACCTGTATTTTTAGCCATTATTTCCAATACTTCCTTTTGCCAATCTGTAATGTGAACTTGTTTTCTTATCATATGTTTATTATATAGTAAAGGTGTGTATAAGTAAATCGTTTTATACACACCATCACATTAAATTTTTATTTATTATTACGATAAAATTCTCTAAACTGTTTCTTCAATTCATCAATCTTGCTTTCCAATACATCTTCAATGTCGTACACATCATTTAAACTACTAAAACCGCAATTAATATCATCTTTTAATCTAACAAAATCAATATTCAATCCACTAATCTTATTTTTAAAATGTTGTTTTAATTCTTCACCTATTAAGTTACCTTTGCGGTGATTGCATGATGGGCATAAACATCTTAGATTATTTCTGTTATCGTTACCACCTTTTGAAACTGGTAGTTTGTGGTCTATGCTCATAGTTCGCAACTTGTTATCTTTTTGTTTCCAATTTAAATTCTCTTTGCATATTTCGCATTGTCCGTTTGCTTGTTCGTAAATTGTTCTTCTTGTGCTGTTTTCAATGCTCATGTTATTACCTCATTCCAAGTAATATTTTAATATTATCTTCATGATTTTTAATACAAATTGTCATTGTATAACTGGTATATTTACCTTTTGCCCAATATTTAAGATAAGATTTTAATATATCGGAAACTATATATGTATATTCACATTCTTTTATAAAGCTGTTAATTTCTTTATATGCTTTTCTTTTGCGTTGATTCACGTCCATATTTTTACCACCTTATAATTAATTTAAAACGTTGCTACACTTTCATATTTAGCTTGTGTTGATGTTTTATTTGTTGGTTGGTATATTTGTATTAGTTAATATATTAATTCTTTAATCCTGTTATCTTCCGCATTTAATAAATCGTTCTCTAATTGTTTTTTATAGTCTATGAAATCTTTTAATATTTTGTTAATAATAATCACTCCTAAACATATAATTAGCGCAGCGTATATGTTATTTACTAAATCTTATATATTATATAGTTAATTCTTAATTAGTAGTTACTTCTTATATAGTGGTCGCATACCGACTTTTGTATATGGTCGCATACCGACTTTTGACTCAAAGGTCGAAATACGACTTTTGATAATAAATGTTATAATAATCTATAAGCTGTTACTTTCTTTTTGGACTTCTTACCATTGCTATCTATCCAATGCATTTGCCATGATTGGATTAGACTTTCTTTGGTTAGGAGTTCTTTTTTTGCTTCTTTAAATGCTGTCAATTTCATTCTACAATCTGTACATAAATCTTCATTGCTTCTGAAAAAGAAATCAACTTTATCACCAGTGTATCTGTGTTCCAATTCATTTAAAACCATATATAACCAACAAGCATCTTTTGATAAGTCAGCATATTCTTCGTCATTAAATATATTTCTGCTTACCTGTATAAAATTAGTACCTTTACGCTTCATATTTAATCACACTACTTTACTTAATGCCGTTATTTATAAATTCATTCAACTGGCTTTCAGTAATAAAATACTCTCTAGTAAAATGATAAGATTTAATCTTTCCGCTTCTTACATACCTTCTAATTGTTTCAACATTAAGATTTAACAGTTTAGCAACATGTTTAATTCTATATGCTGTTTCTCCCATTACGGTGGTTGACATTTTATTTTCTTCCATTTACTTCACCTCCTAAAGCTATTATATGCTACTTAACGCTACAATGCAATGCTTTTTTTATAATGTGTTTAACCAAATAAAAAGCACCATACAATTAAGTACGGTGCTATAATTAATTAGGAGGTGAACTATGGAATATATAGCATTTATAAAGTTCGACAAAAAGAAAATACATAAAAACCAACTACCTGCAAAAAGCTATACACAAATATGTCCAATGGAAAATATTGATAACGAAACATTAGGAATAAACTGGTTGACTATTAATTATGGTAGCATAGCCGAAGAAATAATAATGTGTGATTCATTCGGTAAAGAAACAATAGTAAAATAGACAAACAAAAGCAGATACGTTATGTACCTGCTTTTTTTGTTTAATCTTTATATCCATATGATTCTTTTTCTTTGCGCTTATAACACTCATGTATTATTTTATCGTGTTGCATTACATAAACTTTATCCCATGACACATATTCACATTCTAAATACTCTCTTTCTATCTTCACACGTCTACGGTACTCTTTAACAACAAGACACTGTATCATTGGTATAGAACAATATTTCTTCTCTTGTAGTGCCAATTCCATGAGTCTGTTAAGCCTTGCGATGTTTTCCTCACAATACGTATGATCCAAGTTGAGACATTCTTTTAATGTGGATATTGCCATTGGTGAGGTATAACTAAAATCCTCAACAGGCAAGACCTTTAAATAATCTACCATGTAATGACGAATTTCTGCTGATTCTTTAACTTCTTTAATAGATTGGTAACGTTTCATTCGTTTAAATCCATTAAGACCTATGCTTTGATATATCCCTGCAAGGTCTGCAGAAAAATGACTAGCCATTTGTTCCCATGCCATTTGCTCCATTAGCATAGTTTCAAAGTCTTTGATCATATCAATTGGATATTTTTGACCTTGTACCCACGATACTTTACCCATAATTACCTCCTTACCTAAATAGTATCTAAATTAAGCCGTTACTGCAAAAGTTTCCATTACTCCCAATGTTGTAGTCGCAACTGCGGAAACCGCCATATAACTTGCAGCTGATTCTATTTTGATAATACCGCTTGCTGTCCCTAGTGCTGTTAACTCAAAATCATAATTAGTAGCAGATGGAATTGATTGAGCAGTTCCACGAATTTGTTTTTTTACATAAATTGCATTAGTTCCGCCAGTGTTTTGTAGTTGTAAAACTTTTCTGCGAGAATTAAAAGGTACAATTACCACCGCTGTTGTTGTTAATATAATCGGACTTGCCATAATATTTCCTCCTTTAATAAATAAAGGTAGGACGTTAATCCTACCTTTATTTTATTTTATTATTAAACTATAGTTGTTGGGATAAGATGATGTAAAATAGTATTAGTTTGTGCAGATAATGAATTACTTAGAGCAATAGATTGAGACAAATTACTATTTGCATTTTTAGCATCTGCTAATTGTGCTTGTAGGTTTTGTACATTTAGATCGTTGATTAATGTTCTAGTCATTGCACCGTCCGCGCCAATAGCCTTTTCAATTGAACAACAACAATTTGCCATTTGTGCAGCTAGACTGTTCTGCCCCATAATTAGTTGATTAGTAGCATTTGCAGTATCTCTACCAATTTCGTTAAATCCTTGGAGGGTGGTTGTATTTAAAAGATTAAAAGAATTAAGTTGTTGTAGTGCGTTTTGATTAGCACCAGCAACAACATCTCTACCTAAACCATTAATGCTATTAAGGGTAGTGTAGTTGTTGGATGCTTGACCAGCTAGAATTGCAGCATTTCCAGATTGATAAGTTAAAGCATTGTTACTAATACCTTGTAAATTAGCAATGTTAGCAGAATTCAATGCGGATTGAAGTTCATTAATCTCACCAGTAATTACACTAGAATTTAATTGACTCTGTACGCCAGTTACTTGTGCTTGGATACCACTAAGTTGTCCTAATTGAGCACCTTCTGCCATCGGCATTCCACCACCACCAATACTACCTAAACCACCACGACCACCAAACAGTAAAGCACCTATTAAAAGACCACCGATACCACCCATGCCACCAAAACCACCTGTATCTCCACCACTTGGTAAAACTACTGGAAATCCACCAGTTTCTACACCCATAGCCATATAAAAAAACCTCCTTAAATTTAAGTTATACCTTAATTATAGGAGGTTATAAGAGTATTAAATTGTAACAATAATGTAATAATTACAGATTAGTATTAAGCCCTCTAGCAAGAGATAATCTATACGCCCTAACTCTATCAACTATTTTCTTTTTTCGCTTAGCTACAGAGTCAATACATAGGTTTAATTCGATTGCAATGCTAGTGTTAGACCTCTTATTACAAAAACAATCAATCAATAATTTTAAATCTTCGCCAATAAACCCACATTCATTAGCTAGTATCATTAGTTCGGATTTTGACATATTGCCAAGCCTATGTTTTATAATTTTGTTTTCTTCATTAATTCCCATTACACCGCACCGTTTCCGTACTTCATAACAATTTTATTATTAGCAGTTTGAAATATGGAATCAAATGACATTTTACCTATTTCTGTACTGTAGTCAATACCGATTTCTTTTGATATTTCTTCCGCTGACTTCTTGCCAGTTTGACTAAATATCATAATATTAGTTTCGATTTTATTTAGTCCTGCTTGTAAGCATAATAGTTCAAACTGTCTTTCTTGTTCTTCTGACATGTTTTTAAAGTTATCATTATATTGGTTGGGATTAATTTCTTGTTGTGTATTCTGTACTGGTTGCACTGGTTGTTTAAATTGTTGCTGTTGCTGTAATAATTGTTGTTGAAATTGTTGTCCTTGTTTTAAGTAATTGTTTCTTAGTTGATTATACATTTTTACTCCACCTTTATAATAATTTGGGATTGCCGATCTGTAAAATTAAAGTAGTAGGACTAATTGCTAATCCTATTTTTTGGATAAATCCTATTAATGGTAAAATTGTTGTTAATTCACCTCCGTATCCAAGGTAATAAATTGATCCTGCTGTTAATGTCCAATTTTCATTAGTTATTGTACCAGTTAATCTTACCAACTGCATTGAGTTTTCATCTGCATTTACCAAAGACAACCCAACAACTCTATCAGCATGGGTAATATTATTAGAATTAGCTAACATAACAGTATTTGCAGGTGTTAAAAACACCACACTTCCTTTTAAAACTCCACCAGTACCTACTAGATAAGATATATCTCCTAGTATGTCACCTTTTATTACTAGGTCGTTTTTAGTTAATCCTATGCCGTTTATCGAGCCATCAAGTTTTTTGCATAATATTTCATCGTTGTTTAATGCCAATAAATTAAACTTTAAAGAATCAGAAAAACTAAGAGTAGAATTAATTTGAGTTGCTACCATTGTAACGTCTCTTACTTTTTGTATTGAATCGTCAATTTGTTGTCCGTTATGCCTTGACTCATACAGATAAATCACTCCTTTTATATTTACGTTATTACTACATTTTAGACCTGTTTTTATTATATAACAAGAGAAAAGACGTATTTTAGTACGTCTTTTAATAATTAAAAACCGTATGCACAAACATAGTGTTGCAATGACGAATTTGCAGATTTTGCATAATCGTGCGTTATGCTTACCTTTTCTGTATTATCTCCTAGTTGATACACATAAGTTACGTCTACACCGCTACCGCTTGCTGTGCCAGTACAAACTTGCGAATGAACGCCAACACATTTATTAGGAAATCGTTTCGGATAAGTCCATGTAACGCTACCAGTGCTTGAAGTAGTGCTGATTGTAGTCCATTGAAAAATAAATCCTGCAAATTGTATGTAACCATTATCATCAAATTTCTTTTCGATATTTAAGTTGTTTTGCGATTCAAAAAACATTTTATAAAGATTAAATCCTTGTACTGCTGCTAATGCTTCTGTTTCGCTAGTTGAATTAATTGTATTATTTACTATTATTTTAGTTAATTCCCAATTACCCCATAGTCCACCAGTTTTTGAAACAACAAAAGATTTATTACTGCGAACGTCATAAGCAACAACTTTTATAAAATTATCGTCGGTATAATAAACATCACACCAAAAGTCACTATCAGACGTATATCCAGTAGGTATATTACTATCGCAATCAAACATTCTGTAACGTCCGCTTTCGGTAAAGGCTTTGAAAAAATCCCTGCTTTTTGCTTCTTTAATTGTCAATAGTTCAGGGATGTTATTCAACGTGTTAAAATCTCCACTTGATGCAATTTCTGCAAGTCCTGCAATTGTTGTATAATCTTGTTTTCCAGTATGGTTTTGTCTGTTGTATACGTCTTTTGCTATTCCGTTAGGGTCGTAAATAGCTTTTAACATATCTCCGCCAAGTTTAGTACCAGTGTTGATCCACGAATTATTATAAACATATATAACGTCAATGACAATCGCATAATCTCCATTTGTTGCGGTTGGTGGTAATTGTGATTGGTTGTCAAAACGACCTCTAAATTTATCACGCAATGATTCTAATTTTTGCTTTTCAGTGGTTGTGTAATTGTTTTCAGTGGCAATATAAGGTTGTCCGTTTATTAAATTGGTAACTAGTGAGTTAAATTCAACATCTGAACCTTTGTCAACTTTTTGATCTGCAAAAGGATATTTAATTAAATAATCTTCAAGCATAGTTGTGGTAACCAATGGCACTGGCGAACTAATAGTATTGTATACCAATTCAAATTTAACACTTGTAATGTTATCTGCATCTGATTCATAACTAGGCAAATAACCCAGTAAAGCACCATCAATAATATTGCCTTTACTATCAGTAGTTTTGTAAGATACGTTGTTTATATCACTTAAAACTATTCCTCTTTCAAAAACTAAATTATGCAACCCTGCTTCAAATTGTACATTTTCAACAACTGTTTTAGTATTTACTTTTAATGTTAAAAAGCAAGGAGTTAATATTTCTATATTTCTTATTTGCGTACCAACATTAAAACCTAATAAGACAAAATAAAAATCTTCTTGTCCTTTGGTAACAGGAATTAATTTTGTATCTACTCCTAATTCTAAAGTGGCTTCTTTTGATATAGTTGCCTGTCTTGCTCCTGTTTTACTAATAATTATTGTTTCATTGGTTGGATTTCCGACAGTTGTTGCTTTTTTAAAGGTGTTATTGCTACAAATCAAATCTTCTCCTAGAGAATTTAAAATCTTTGCACCGTAAAAAAGATTAACGTTTTTAAATAAATGCGATTCTAGTCCACTCTCAGTCATTATAGGGCTATCTACAGATTCAAAACCTTTAAATATTATGTTTGGTACGTTGTCTAATCCAATAAAACCACAATCGTTTTTTCTGCATTCTGCTTCAAATAAATAAACTCTTCCTTTAATCAAGAAAATTCTATCATTGAATTCTACGTTTAGTTCACCAACGGTATTACCTTCAATACCTACTAAAACATTACCGCCATATAAATAAAAATCATCACGTCCCATCGACTCATAAATCAGTTTTATATTTTCTTCTTCGCTACCGTCTGTAATGTCCCAAACTGTTAAACGAGCTTTTGTATCTTTATATGTAGCAGTTAACATTCTTATTATCTCAAAATCAGATTTGTTTTCGTACTGATATTTTAATGTTGATTTTTCAAATTTTAAATATTCATCACCTTTATTTACCTCTAATGTAATTTCTTTTCCTTGCCAAGATGTAGATACACCTATTTTACTGTCAGATAAAAGAAACATTGATTTTTGAGTTGATCCCAATACGTTAGAGTTTGGAGTTGACCCCTTACGCCAAATATTAAACTTTTTACCTTTATTATCTAAATCGTATATTCGCGACCATAGTCCTTTTAAAATCAGTACATCCATTTGTACTGATGCGCCAATCTTTTGGTATTCTTTCCAAACTCCACTAATATACTTATAAAAGTATAAGCATGAATCTTTTTTAATTATTTTCCAGTCTAATTCAATTGGGTTATTTGCATCATTACCAAGGTACAGGTAGTAACTATCAGACCAATTATTTATTAGTTGCTGTTGTCTATCTGTTAATGATCCGCTACCGTTTTTACCGTCATTTCCTTTATCGCCTTTTAATCCTTGATCTCCTTTTAAACCTTGATTACCTTGGATTCCTTGTTGACCTTTTTCTCCGGTATATCCACGTTCTCCCGATTTTCCATCTATGCCATTTTTACCGTCTGTTCCTTTTTGTCCGGCATCTCCCTTGTCTCCTTTTTCTCCTTTTCCGTTACCATCACCATTTAAATATGACCTAATAGCAGCATCCATTTCCTGCCCACTAAACGCACATTTATAATCTTTCGCCATACTTAAACCCCCAAGTTTATATTTACATAAAAATTATACCATACATTTTACTGCATGGTATAAAGTGGTTATTTTAATAGTTTAATTTCAGGCAAATAAGCATATCGCATCATTTCACTACACCTAACTTTACAAATATAATATATTTCGTGATAGTCGGTTCTTTTATTGATCTCCTCAACAACTGTGTGCTGAATCATATCCTCTAACATAATGATTATACTTAATACTTTAAATACGCACGTATCGCGCTCTCCTGTGGCTATTCCTACGCTATTGTTTACTAATTTAGTATATAGTGCGAATAGCGAATTTGGTTTATTAGCGTATGTTTTTGAACCGTTAGCAATTGCATATTCTAGTAGTAGTTTTAATTTATCTGTTTCGTTACGTCTAATCATTTTACCGCTTTTTCTAGTTTGTAACCATTCTTGGTATTGCTTTTCTTGAATGGCACTTCTCATTCGATAAAATTCTTTAACTAAATTAACTTTAAATTATACTACTGGTTTTGTATTTTTCATAAGAGATATTAAAAATGTTGCTTGCATTTCATTCAATAAACATACTTTTTCACTTTGACCGCTTAACAAAGGTAGCGTTTCAAACGTAACCTTTCCAAACTAACATAATCGATCTTCGTATTTTCTAATTAGTTCAATTACATTTTTATGTTGATTATTCGTGTTTATCCCTATAATTTTAGAATCAGTAAATACATCTTCAACACCATTTAACTTTTTAACTATTACTAAATCTTTACATATGTTACCACTCCTATTTATTTAATATATTTAAATCATAATTAGATTCTATAAACTTAATTGTTTTACTTCTATTGCAATCGTTTCCTAGATAAGTATATATCGTTTCGATTTGTTCAAAAGTAAAATCAAACTCTAAACAATCATTAAAAATACACCTAATTCTTTTTTGCCAATACTTACTAACTCCTTTACAACTTGGTCGTGATAACCATGCAATAACTTTACATTTTAAATCTAATTCGGTTTTAACATCATCAAGCAAAAAGTAAATATTGTCTTTAGGAACGATTATAAACTCATTTCTGCTGTTAATAAAACATTTAGGAGAATAAACGGTAACATTTTTAACGAAATCTTTTAAAAAGTCTTTATCCATTATACCAACCTCTTTTCTTAATTAAATTTAATTGTTCCCAATCCGCAAATACTGGTTTTACTCGTTCTTCGTTTCCGTTTATTAAAACCGTTGCGACTACTGATATATAGCATCCTTTAGGATTGTCTTGTTTTGCTGAATGTATTTCTTTTATTATGTATTTAGCTATCAAGTTTCTTTCCAATCGTCATAAATTTCAATATTATTTCTATCAATTATTAACTCGCAACATACGTCTCTTTGCAATTGTATTAATTCTTCTAATGAATTTAATTCTACTGTGTAAAATTCATCTTTGTATTCTCCTTTGGTTGTTTTTAAATTGTAATTTTGTAATATTATCAAATAGTTATATGCTGTGAATATTTTTGCATCGTAGTTGGTTGCTTTTACATTGAATATCATTTTAATTACTCCTTTACACTAAATTTAACACCGTTTACCACTTTAAATTCTGTGATTACTTTTTCTATTGTGATTTTGCCATCAACAACTAATATTTCAACTTCGTCACCTATTCCTATTCCTAACTCCCTACATTCTGCTTCTAGTCTTACTGATCTTGAACTACCCCATAACCCAGTCTTTTTAACCAATTAAACCACTCCTTTAATTTATTATTTTAATTATATAATATCCATATGGATATTGTCAACAACTAAATAAAAAGAGTAGCTTTTACACTACCCTTTAAATCTATTTATTTTCAAGTTTTGCAATTTCAGCAATTACATCTTCATCGCTTAGTTTTCTTAAATCACCATCATAACCTAATGATTTTAATTTAGCATTTAAGTTTTTTCTGCTTGGTGATTCTTCTTGATTTTCAACTGGTGCAATTTCTTCAAAGTTTCCATCTTTTTTAAGATTATTAATTAAATCTTGATTCTCAATATCAAATTCTAAACCTGTTTCTCTATTTCTAAACCACATACACTATCTCCTTTTATTAAAATAGGTGGAGTTTTACGTCCACCTATTAATTATTTAATTACACACGATTGAATGTTGCAACTGCAATTCCTTCGGGACGAACTAGTTTACCACCATATACATGCAACCCTTTTACCGCATCTGCAAAACGGTTTTGAGGACGGTATGCTTCAACACTAACGATTTGTTCTGCATAACTCATTGCCATCGGATGCCCTGCAATAATTTTATACTTAGTAGCAGTTGTATTAGGTACGTTGTTCGAACTATAAACGCTAAACCCTGCCGCGCTACCGATCATTCCATTAGCAACTCTATTATCACCGACTGCCGTTGCTTGGATAAATCTTGCATCAGTAAGCATCAAACCATAAAACCATGCAGGAACTACAACCCATCTACCCATTTGAGGAACATTTGCTTCATCAAGTAATACCTTCATAGTTACCAAGTAGTCATAAGCGTTTGCTTTAGTAGGAACGATAGGAGTTGTGTCATTACCTAGACCTACAATGTTTGCAGCTTGCACACCAGTGTAAAGACCTGCTAAGAATTTATCGGTAACATCACCTAAAGCATAACCACTTTCAGCCATTGCACCGTCCATAAGTTTAGGAGTTTGTTGCGCTTTATCAACATCATCAATTTGAAAGTTAAAAAATTTAGCTTGATCAATTAGCAAAATACGTTGTGTATCTGTCAAAGTTTCTGCGGCAGTAATATCATTATTTTTTACATAATCACCAATAGTTACACGACCAATAGAATTAATTTTAACGGATGAACCTTGACCTGAAATTTGCATTATTATTATCGTTATTGCTCTTTATCAATAACTTCTAGATGTTTCCATCATCACAACTAATGGTCAATCAGTTGCTACCTACCGTCAATTCGATAGTAGTTTAGACTATATCTTATATAAAATCGTCAAATATCTTTTTTCTAGCACCGCCACGCTTTAAACCAAGTTGTATTCCTTCTTTTTTAAGTTTTTTTCGTAATCCGCTTTCACATAAATTTAATTTACTTGCTACTTGTGGCATCGTATACCCTTTTAAAAGAAGTTCACTAGCTAATTTTAAATTAACTAATTTTCTTGGTTTAGAACTATGTATGCTTCGATGATCATAATCACTCATTAATTCTAAATTATCAATATCGTTATTAAGTTTGTTTTCATCTTTATGATGAACAACTTCTTTTTCAGTCAAAAACCTTCCAATGCTTTTTTCCATAACAAGTATATGTTCTCTTACATACCCTTGCTTATTTTTATTTGGATGATTTTTAGACATTAATAATTTATAACCGTTATGAGTTATCATATAACCTTTGTGATACTTTTCCATTTTATACCCCCGCTTTCTTGGTGGAATTATTTTCTTTCCGTACTGTTATTATAACATATGTTTAATTAATAGTACAGGTTAAGAATCACCACTAGTCGTTGGACCTATCCTGTAAATCTCTAAACAGGCTTGGTAACTGATTGCCCTCGTCTTTACGTTAGGGTATTCCAGTTTTAACGGGGTTTAATGAGAGCCAGTTTTGGTCAACCCTCAAAATCTCTATTTACAAGATTAGCATAAACATGTGATTTGTTAAGGTTTTCCAAAAGTCGTGCGCTCCAAAGGGCGGGAATGAAGTTGTCAATAGCCATTTATAATATACCTTCTTTCATTATTTTTGTGCTAGTACCGTTTGTACTGCATCCCAATTTTTATTAATATCTTCGGCAGACATTGTTTTTAATGATTCCTTGGTAATTTGCAAACCGTCACCAGTGCCACCATTAGGAGTACCAGTACCTTTTACCTGCGGAACACCGAATAGCTTACTACAACTAGTTTTAACGCCTAACACAACGTCATCAATACCATTAAAGCTACCATTTTCATTAATAGTAATCTTATTAAGGTCTGTTTTAGTCATTAACATATCAATATAATCTTTATCAGCATGTTCCATAATAAACTTCTCACGCACTGCATATGATTTCTTGTTGTTAACTTCTCGTTGTTGCCATTCTGTTTCCTTGGCTGTTAAAGTATCACCGAATTCTTTTTGAGTTGCATTGATTTTTTCTTGGTATTCTTTAAGTTGTTTCTGCAATTCAGGGTTTTCAGCAGAAGCTTTTTTCATTGCTTCAAGTGAAACGTTATTATCAGTTAAGGTTTTATTAAGAGTGTCGACCTGCTCCTTTAATTCCTTCTTCTGACTATTAACTTCCTCCATTTTGGAATTGAATTTTTCTAGTGGCATTGCTTTTCCTTTTTCGAAAATATCCATTCCTTTTAGTTTGCTTGCAATTTCCTCTGTGTAAGAATCCCCAAGAAGTGTTTTTAAATCCATTATATATATGTCACCCTTTCTATTAAACTTTTTAGGCAGGTTGTCTCCTGCAATAGATTAATATAATTATATCATAAATTTTAAAAGTTGGTTTAAATAAAAAAAGACCACTATTTGGTGATCTTAAATTAATACGTTTTACATTATTTCAATTGCATCATTACTATAACAAACCTTAGCCTTAACATTACCCATCACAACTCCTCCATATTGATTTTTGGCACGATACGTCATAAATACAATTATATCGTCACCTTGCTTACTATAGCGAGTTTCTACGTGTTCAAAACTACTAGGATCGTTTAGTTTTGGTTTGATTAATTGCACTATTCTTGTATGCCGTCCATCCCATCCACTAAATTGTTTTGTAATCCATTTTTGGTGACTTTCTTCTTTAATTTCTTGTTGTATTTTTGCTACTGGAACAGGTACAGGTTTATCTTCTTGTGTTCCGCATCCATAGGTTATTAATCCAAATGTTAATATTACTATTACTAAAAACACTTTAAGTAAAAACCGATTGAAATTTTTAAGTGAATTATATGTTATCACTGGCTTGTTACTAATAAATTGTTCTGCATCTTTAAATCCAGTTGCCATAAATATATTGTATGCCTCTTTTTCTGATAGTGTTGTTTTGTTTATTTTCATCATTAAATCTAGTGATTGCGAAATACTATATCCTAATTCACTTTGAAACTTTTTAACTAATTCTAATCTGTAATTCATTTTAAACACCTCCAATAATACTTAATTTATAAATTATCTTTGCCATTTGTTCGATTGATCGTTCGTGGAATCTTACATACATGGTATTAACAAACTTGTTTTCTGCAGTGTCTAGCACCTCACTAGCTGTAAAATATTCATCTCTGTGTACTAAGTGTAGCAATTCATGGATTAAGGATAATTCCTTCTCTGTGTCGCTTAACGATTTGCTTATTTTTATTACCGCTCGATAATCGTTATATAACATTTTTGTATGTCCATCACAATCCAAACATTCTTCCTCAATCAATTGTATTTGCCAGTTTTGCACGTTTAATAGTTTCTTGTATTTTTCTAATTTGCTACTTAGCATTATTTGCACTCTCCATTTCTAAATTAACACACTTTCTGATATATTCGCTTTCTTTAGTTATTTTAAGCTGTTTCATTCTTACTTGTACTAGTCCTTTTTCTAGTGGTGTTACTCTTACCTTGGTTAAAAATTCTGTTCTTATCGCTCCTTCTTTTAGCATTATTTAACCTCCTTTGTAATGCGTTTAGTCGGTATCCATTGTTTCCAGTATTCTTCTTTTTTAGTGTTTGAACATTTAATGCAAATTGAAAATTCATTGTCACCATCAAGTAGATGATATAATTCTTCGGGCAATGTTACTAACGAACATTCTAATACCCATTTACCACAATTATCACAACGCTCTTTATTATTCATGTTAACATTCCTATTCATAAAATATTGTATTTGTATTTGTATCAATTACTTTGCGTTTTTGCTTTTCTCCCAATATGTAATGTTCGCAATACAATTTGGGATATTCTTTAATAATTTCATAATTCATGTGTTGTAAATATTCTTTTTTGCTTTTACCAGTAAAATATACATATCTGAATTTTGCAGTTCTAAATATCCTTAAATGGTTATTATCATCATTGTAATGTCTTGAATGTTTTCCGTTTTCAGCATATTTATCAGTTCGTTCTATTGTTTTGCCAGTATATATCCAATTTGTTGCTTGATAAATATAACCACAGTGATTCATTCCGCTATCTGCATAGCTTACTAATATTAGATCTTCTTTTTTTAATTGTTTTAATGACGAACTTACAAATTTGCTTAATGTATTTTTAGGCAATCCATCAATAACGCATAGTCGGTTTAATTCATAAACCTTACTGGAATACTCTTTACCGCAAATTCCTTCACATAGTGCATTAGATGCAGGCTTTCCAATAGTAAGTATACCAACTAAGTTTAAATCGTCATATAAGCCGAATGAGTAACTAATAGACGGTTTCCGTTGAGCGTAATGTTTATTAAGTATAAAATCATAAGTTAATTGTTTATCAATTTGTTTTACTTCCATTGCACTCTCCTTTAACGGTGGATTAAGCACCACCTTGCTTTAATAATTTAACCTTTAAAATAAAATCCTGCCATCCATACATTTTTACATTTAAAACAATCTTTTGTGCTTTTTAGTTTTAATCCGTTTTTACTGCCAATTCTTTTTAACACTTCAATCACTCCGTTTTATTTATTTATCTTATGTATGCATTGTACCACTTATTGGTACTACAGTCAACAACTATTTAAATATTTAAAAGTCATATCCTTTATCTTTAATATACCATTCCAACATTCCGATTTCTTTATACATTTGTCTGTTTTCTAATTCTTCGTTAGCTTGTTTCAAGTTATCCATAAATTTGCAAACTGTATCTGTTTTTAATAATTTAGTTTCTATTATTTCATTGGTATTATTAATTAAATTTGTTTTTACTGTATACATTTTGTTATCACTCTCTTTCATTTGTTTATATTGTTATTGTAGTACATATATGGCGTACTGTCAAGATAAATAAAAGACTAGAAATTAATCTAGTCTAAAAGAAGTCTCCATATTTAACAATCCAAGCGTTATAGGTAATTTCTCCACTAATATATTCTGATTTTCCGTTCTTTATATTTCTAGCTATTTTGTCACCTACGGAATCATTAAAACTAGGAATCGTAGAACTTCTGCATCTCGTATGCATTGCCGGAGCATTCTCGCCTGCTTGCATTTCACTCACTGGAAATACCTCACCATCTAACTCCCTGCATATTAATGTAGTTCTTGCATCTAATGTAGCAACAAACTCATATTCGTTTATCCCAAATTCTTCATAAGTAGCCTTGTCACTTTCTGAAAACATTGCGCCACTTTCGGTTTGTACCATATTTTGTGCGTTTTTAGAACTAACATTTAATTTACTTGCAACATTATCAGAAATAGTTTTAACATCATCACCACGAATCATACCCTTGGTTATTTCCTGTCTTAAATCGCTTATCGTTTTATTGTTGTTTGCTTCGATTCTATCACGGTAATTTATTCCTGACCACGGAAACTTTAAAACCTTTTCAATATCTGTTTCGGTAGGTTTTGGAAAATTAGAATATACCTTAGTTCCGCTTTGAATGTCATACAGTGACTTTAAATAGTTGGTGGTATACATATCTATTAGGTGCGTGTTTAATATCTTTTGTTGGGCATTGTAGACGGTATCAATTGACGGCTTTAATTTCTTAATTAGTTCTGTTACTTTCACATTTGAGTATTTAGGCAACCCGCCCGCAAAGTTTTTACCATAATAACGATACACTTCTTTTTCTATATCGTTTATGACCTTTGAATATTGTTCTTTAACCAAATTGGCTACACGATCTACAGCCAACCACAATATAATCATTCTGTCTCTATCTTTTTCTATCCAGTATTCTTGGGGCGGGATTTCTATTTCCTGTTCTTCATCATCAACAACTACATCAATTATCATTCTTTCTCCTTATAACTTTTGCAAATTATGCATGGAGTTTTAATTATAAATTCACATTGGTTATCTTTTAAATGTTTGCATGGATGGTTTTTGTTGAAGTTGATTAATTCTTTTTTATTCATGTTTTCGTTCTCCTAACCTTATTTCTAAATGCTTGCAATTGTTTAGTTAACTTATTATTTTTAGAATGCAACAACTCATTTTCTTTTTCAAGTTCGTTAATATGTTTTTGTTGTGTTGCTTGTATTGTTGGTTTCATATGTTCTTCCTTCTTTAAAATATTTACCGTTACAATAGCTACTAGGATAAATAAAATTATGCTTCTTTTCTACTATATTACTATTATGAAAAAGTCTATCACAAAACATCATACACACGTGGTTTTCTTTATTGCTAGTTTATTGTTCTTCTGTAATATTTATATATTTACAATCGTTGCAATTGACCATATCACACCTCCAACGTAACAAAATCATACATGTTACACAATAATGCAATCTTGCAAATTAACAGTGGTAATGATTCACCTTCTAGTTCTTCTATATCGTCCATATGCTCCTCAGAATAAGCCTCAATGCGATATATTGTTCTATCCATAGTAATTGTTAGGTATATTCCGCTTTTGCGTAGTAAGTCGACTATAACCCATGAAGAAGCAAGATTGCTACTATAATTAAATACAAACCCACTTTTAAATAAATTTTCTACTACTGTTTTATCTAAACATCCACCTGCAACCATATCTAATATTTCTTGTCTTTTCATTATTTGTTATCCCTCGCAATACAATAAATTTGTGTAGTTTCTTTCATGTCTAATCCTTTGTCTTTTGCTGATATGTTGTATATTACTGACATTGATTGTTTTAATCTTTCTATTTCTTTAATCAAGTCAATAATATTTTCATATTCTTCTGTGTCGTATACTTCACATTCTTTTTTTATTTCGTTTAATCTTTTGTTATCCATTATAATACACTTCCTTGTTTTATTAATAGCAAGATAAATTAATACCTTGCTATATTGTTATTAATTAAAACAGTCGCACGAATTTAAACATTTAACTTTATCGCGTATACAATCAGCACAACACTTGTCACCTTTAAGACCGCATGTTAATTTTAAAACACAATCACCATCTTTATAAAACATACAATCTTTTTCGTTTTTAACATCTTCACTCACATAAATACCTTCTTTCTATTTATTTAACAACTTAATAATAAATTCCCGCCCTAATTGCGTAAACCTACGATCATAAACAACCTTGCCACTGTCCAATACAGTTTGCTTAATTTCAGTATAACCACAATTAGCATATTTAGAATAAAATACCCATGTTTCATTTTGTTTGAATTGAATTTTGTTATCGGATAAAGTTTTATTTAACGCTATAGCCGATTTGAATCCTAATTCTTTCCCTAACTCTGTCGCTGTGTAAGTCTTATTTACGTGCATTAGTATCGTATTAGTTTTTTCTGCTTCAAGTCTTGCTTGACGTTCTTCTTTTAGTTGCGTTAACAATGCAATACCATAATCAGGATTATTAAGTATATTTTCAATAACTTTATCAGTAGCGTAGATTCCATGTTTACGAATATCTTTAAGGATTATCTTTACCTCCTTCTTAAACTCTTTGGCAATCGGTTTAATGCTTTGGAATAGAACTTCGTATAAACCTTCTTCTGTTACAAACCACATTTCCCTAACCTGACCACTATAATATATCGGTAAGGTTTTCTTTTCAAATTCATCAACTGTTACTAACATTTGCCCAACCTTATCAGTTGAGTATTCGATCATTTCTGCTACATCTTTTGCCAAAAACAAAGGATTATCAAAGTCACCATAAATTTTAAAATCTTTACCCAATACATTTCTTTGCTCAATAACTTTTAACTCATTCATATTACTTACCTACCTTCTTAAATTTATCTTCAACACAAATCCTAATAGCTTCACTACGATTACTTGACACACCTTTTAATAGTTCAATTAGTTCTTTTTCTAGGAATACTTCTACTTTAATTTTTGCCATTGTTTTCAACTCCTTTAATATTTATATTATCATTATATCACGTTATCATGTCATGTCAATAACAATAAATAAAAAGAATGGTTTTACCCATTCAATTTATTACTTATACCATTGTGGCATCTTGTTTATCTTTCATAGCAATATTAAACTGTTCCAATTGCTTTTCTTCTTGTTTCTGCATACGTTCTTCTTCTTCGGTTGGATCAGATACATATGGATGCCGTTCGATAATTGTTTCATCGCTGATTAATCCTTTGGACTTAGCTAATGATTCAATAATTTCCGCATCATTCATAATCATATTTTTATTAAAGCTGAATGTAATATCTCTGTAATTAATACTTGCATTATTGTTTCTGTTATAATCATCTGTAATAAACCATGCAAATTCATAGATTGCTTTTCGCATTTTGCGAATTGATGTATTACATTTCATATCTAAGTTGCCGTAAAGGAATTTAAGAGCAACACCACTTACTGCTGTTCCTAGCTTTTCAGTGGTTGTATCAACTCCCATTCCTAACATGAAGATGTTTTCTTTCAACGTCTTTAGTGCTGTTGTTCTTGCTTCTGTTGGTATTTCAGACTTTAATACATCAATATTTCCGTTAGAATCATCAACCTTTACAATGCCTGTTCCTCTAAAGCATTGAAGTATTTCATCGGCAGACGTTCCGCTATACCCCATAACTTTAATTAATATTTCCCTTACGTCAGCTATTTGATTAACAAATTCAGACTGAATAATATCATAGGCATCATTACTTGCTTTAATGTCTTGCAAATCACTTGTGGCATCATCATTATTGAATAGCTGTACAAATGGAACTCTACCCCATCCGTGCTCCTCTACAATATCAGGTGACGTACTCATGCTAAAAGACCAATGGGGAGTTACACCATTTAAAATATAATTACCTTCTTCATCTTCGATATAATAGCTAACATCTTTTTCAGTCCACCATTCTACTTTACGTCTAGTAATTGGTTTACCTGCTGAACTAATAGCATTAAAAGTATAGTACCGTAAAACCTGCTGCAACTCTTTTTTAAACATATCTTTATAGATGGGGATTATCTGCTCGGAAGGTATCACAGTATAGTTTAATTGACCTACAACGTCATAATAAACATGTACATAACCTTTTCCCTTAGTGCGAGATTCTTTAAGCCATTGGACATTGTTATCGTCAAAATCAAACATAAATAAATTGTCAAGATATTCTTGGAATTTATCATCGTCATTGTATTTATATGTAATCGGATTACCGCAAATATAAGACACTGCTTGATTCACTAATAGTTTGGTAAAATTATGGCTAATACGTTGGTTACTTCTATTTTCGTTAGTTTTAATTATTCCATTTGCCTTGTATTGTCTAAAATCAAGTCCTAACACATCATTTTTACCTACGTAATAGTTTGCACCACTTATCATTTCTTGTTTGTTACGGCTCATGCTATCGTCTGTGATTAATTGTTGCACTATTACTGTTGATGATAGTCCATTCGCTGTTAATGCATATATATCATTTATTGTTGGCATTGTTTCACCCCTTTTATTAATTATAGCATAAAGGACGGGTTACTTAATATCAAGCAACCCGCCCACACTATTTAATTTTAATTGCTTCACTCTCAAAGATAAATATAACCGCACCAATTTTGCACTGAAATTCTTTATCTAATTTGATCGGTAGACTGGTCGTTTTCCATGTTGTTAATTCGTATTTGGTTTTAAACTCTTGGAGTGTTATCCATCCATCTTTTAGGCACTTATACATATTAAAACAACTCCTTTAAAATATCTAAGTGATAAGTATTAACTTGACCAAATTTGCTATCATATACTTTCCCAATGTCATAACCGTTTTGACGGCTTAATTTAGCACCTTTACGACCTAATAAATTAGCCTTGCTTACATCTACTTTGATACCTCTTAGACTTGCATATCCTGCTATTGTAAAATAATCGGTTGGTATATTTATTATCTTCGCTTCAAGTTGTTTAATACTTTCTGTATTTTGTTCTAATTGTAATCTAACTTCTTTCATATTTTGAAGTTGGTTTATCATCATATCTTCCATGCACATTGGTTTCATTAATTGGTTTTGCATATTTTCAAATTCAGTAACATAAGTTGCCGTAAATAGTATTCCCTTTTCACCAGTCATTTTATTAGCAACCATGTCGCAACCTTTCTTTGTAATGGAGTAACATGGCAATATTTTATTTTGTTCTGACAAATAAGTTGTTTCAATGAAAAAATCGGTGCAGGTGAAATTCCCTTGTCCTAAATAATCGCAATATTGTCTAATTGTTTTAAGCAGTTCTCCGTGTTCCCTGTAAATCATTAAAGCAACCTGTCTGCTATTTACCAATAATTTACCATCATTATTAACTATTTCTAATTTGTTCATATGTCTACCACCTTTTGTTATTTTTATTTTACCGCGTAACGATTAACTAAAGAATCAATATGATCTTGTTTTGTAAAAGTTGCAGTGCTACCAATAACCCATACTTTTTTATCTGCTGACCATGTAGATGCGTGGAATTTTTTAAGTTGTCCTTTTACTGTATAAGTATCACCAGTTATTTCACCAGTTGCAATATCTACGATTATTCTTGATCCGTAAAAGTCACATTTTACTAAAGTATTAACAATTTTAGCAACTCCATTTTTAACGACAGCCCATAATTGAGTTAACGCTAATGATAATCTAGCTGAGTAGTTACCCACCATTTTACTTGCTAGTTTGTGTGCTTGGATCATCATTTCGCGCTTGTTCATTTCGTGTACCGCCTTTAAGTTTTAGTAGGTTGTTATCTCAACCTCTGTCTTTATTATACCAAAAATACTTTAGGTTGTCAATGTTATTTTTAAAAGTATTTTATATATTAAAAAGAGATTAGTTTTACCTAATCTCTTTTGTTTTTTGTTATTTACTTAGGTACATTAAATCAATTATTTTTGCAATTTGTTTTGCGGTAAGTTTATCAATATCTATTTCAAATTTTACTTTTTGCAATAACGTGCTAAACGTTGTCGGATTGTTTCCCATTTTTGATAATTGTTTTACTTTGTTGTATTTACGTGTTGTCATTTCAAAAACTCCTTATAGTCGTTGCCATTTTGCAACCGCACCATTTACTTAATTACAAATACTGCGAATACTTCATTTGTTTCCATATCAATTTCCATACATTTAAAACCAGTTTCTTTATTAGTTGTTTCAGTAGTTACCACTTGTAATTCTTTTTCGTTATTCATTTTAAAAACTCCTTGTGACCGACACCCTTTGTTGTCCGCATCTCTTATCTGTCTTTATTGTACCACATGCTAATATAGATTGCAATAGTATTTTTAAATATATTTTAGAATAAGTTAAAAAGAAAAGACTATGTTATTTTTCATAGTCTAATTTGCATGATCTAGCTTACTTTTCGCTCTAAATTTTAAACTGCCATAACGGATAGAATCGAGTCCGTCGTCGTTTACCTTAATTGGTTTTGGTATTCTTGCACCGGTTTTTTTATCTTTTTCCCATTGATATGTTTGTATTTCCTCAATTAATCCCTTGCAACTTTCATCTATAAATATTCTGCGGTCTTGTAACCATTCTATACCTTCTAATACGCTGTTAGCACCCTTTTTACAAGGCGATGCGAATACTCCTTTACGTCTCATTTCTTCTATTATCTCAGGTCTTGCACTATCACATATCATTGCTGTTCTATATTGTTTAAAATGCGTTTCGTATTCTTTAATAATATCACTTGCAATCATTTTGTTTTTATATATTTCTTTCAACACATAAATATTATCATCTTTAAACGTTATTAAATACATAGCTGTCTTATGTTCGAAACCAAAATCGCATGAGAGCGAATAATCTTCATAATCAAATATGTTTTTACTGTATGTTCCAGTTTCATAGTTTTCATAGATAAGTTCACCAAGCACTCCCCAATTACCATTACATTGAACACCATATTTTCTTGGATTAGTTAACTTCATTTTATTTCTAAGTTTATCATCTTTATACTGACCATTATAATAAAAATTATCTCTCCATGTGCTTTTTAAAGCCATTGTAGTTGATTCATCTTTTACTATGTCTTTGTGTATTTCTTCACCCATGTCAATGGCAATATCAAAGAAATATTCTCTTATCCAGTGAGTTTTAAATATTGGATTAAACATCATAAATACCTTAAGTTCTATTCCCCATGGATGATTAGACGGTGGAGTTGCTCTTAATCTGTCTTGTATGTCCTCTAAATCGTCCTGCGTGAAGTCTGTTACTTCTTCCAATACTAATACATTAACATTATCGATACCTTTTAACTTTTCAGGGTTGTCATATCCCTTAAGCCGAATTATGCTACCTGTCGAAAACTTAATATGCTTATGAGTTCGGTTATAAGTATAGTCTCTACCCTCTATTAGTCCATTACCACTTAATGAGTTAACAAAATACTTCATCATAATATTTAATATTGGAATTTCTACGGTATCATGCAAAGTTGTAGCGTATTTTCTAGCAATTAATATATCAAAGGTTGAATACTGCAAGCACATTTGTATTAACTTCGACCACATTGTAAACGACTTACTCGAACCAGTACCACCATATAAAATATTATACTTTTTAGGTATGTAATCTTTTTCAAACATAAACCTGTATTTTTTATTTCTATATGGTGGTTTAAACTTAGCTTTCTTTTTCATAATCAGGTTCTTCAACTTCATAAATTATATCATCGTCTAATTCTTGTGCTTGCTTTTCTGCTATAACTGTTTTTCTTTCTTCAAATTCATATTTCTTATCTAATCCATATCTTTTAGCTAACATTTCAGCAGCTTTAAGTTTTTCTTTTTCGTCCGGAGCTTTATCCATCCTTCTAGCCTTACTATTACCATCCCCTGTTCCTTCGATTACAACAACTTCCGAAAGTGTTTCTCCACGCATTACAGCAGTTAAATAGATAAGGACTTCATCTTGTGTAGCTATTCTTTTATTATCCTTTTTTTGGATAATATTATCAATGTACTCCCTAGTCATGTCATTGCTTAGCAATCTACTAGCATTAGCTTGATATGTTTTTTCATTAATACATTTATATCCAGCTTTTCTATATGCTTCTGTAGCATTACCAGACTCTATATAATAATCAGCAAACCTTTTCTGTTTTTCCGTTAATTTCCTAGCAATGTAAACCACCACCATTTTTAATAATTTTTATTTTTTTACATTATATGAATATAGTTGTTTTCACCTGTAGTAAATTTAAATTCTCAATACAACCTTTAAACCATTATAAACATTATATTCTCATTGATAATCAATTCAACTTCCTTCATATAACTATACAGTGTAGCGATTATAGTTATTTAGATAGACGTTTTTACTATTTTATTACCGCTTATTATACCTATTATAACATATTAAAACGACTACTATATTTCAAGCAGTCGTTAAATAAATCTATTTGTTATTCTGCATATACCATCGCCATTTACAAACTTGATAATATCTTTTTGTTTTATTAAAAACATTATAATTTTGTTTTTGTAATTTTCTTGTTAATCTTTTGCAAACTACAAAATCTGTATATAACATAATACACTTCCTAACTTTTTAATAAATTACTAACTATTATTTATTATAACTTCTTGCTATAGTTGATAAAGCTTTTTGTATATCCCACCCGCTAGATATTCTAGATCTTAAAGTTCCTGTTTTAATACCAATAATTCTGCTCCATTCAGGTAATGTTTTACTTTTACCGTTGAATTCAAATTTTACATTATTTGTTCTATTATTTTGTTGTTCAGTCATTGTAGCCCATCTGCAATTTTCTTTAAAATATCCTTTATTGTTATCAATTCTATCTAAAGTTAATTTATTTGGTCGTTCTCCCATATCTTTGTAAAAACTTTCAAAAGATATTAACCATTCATCGCATACTTTTATTCCTTTTTTACCATAATCACTATAATTTAATTCTTTTTCATTAGTACATCTTTGAATCATTTTATTCCAAATTTTATATGAAGGAGTTCCATATAGCCCATGCTTTAAATTAGACTTTGTTTCTTTCCTTAAACATCCACAACTTTTTGTATTTTTCTTTAAATTTGTTGATCTAACAATTATTAAGTTTCCGCAATCACATATACAATTCCAAAATGTTCCATCACTTCCGCTACTTTTCAAATCAATAACAGTCAATCTTCCAATTTTTTTATTTTTAAAATCAAAATATCTAGGTTTTAAAAATCTGCTCACTATATAACAACCTTTCTACGATGTCTTTTTCACTCTGATTACCATTTTCTTTAAAATACTTAACCACAATATCTTTACGATCTAACTCATTTAATAATTGCTGAATAATAAACTGATAAGTATTTATTACACTATCCATGTTAACGCTCCAATACTATTTTATTACCATTAATAATAGTATTTAACCACTCACTATATTGTCTACATTTACCTGCATCACTTTTATTTTGCAATTTATGATTCATCCTTAATGAATATTTAATTACATTACCAAGTAAAAATCCTTCAAATTGTTCTTTTGTTAATTTATCTTGCATTACTAGTATTGGTTCATATTCTCCTTGCATGTAATGGGTTGCTTCTTTTGCTGATCCAATATTATTATTATCTAAATCATTAACCATTTTATTAAATTTTTCATTATGTTCCCAATTTTCAAAGTAAATACACATACTATTGTTCTTCTTGCAAAAATCAGGATCAAACTTACAATTCCTGCAATATTTTTTAAATTCAACGGTAAACCCTTGTTTAATTTGTTCATCTTCAATATATTCAAAACAATCTTTATTAATAGAAAAACCTTTTAAAATACCACTTCTAATGGAAATGTATCTTTCTCCAATTTCAATTTCAGCAGTCAATGTATCACCTTTCATTAACTTAGTAACATTTAAATCTTTAGTAATTCTAATTGTCTTTGTTTTTATTTTGCTTTCTTCAATCACTTCGCACCACTCCTTTTTTACTGTTAAAAACTTATCATCATATTTTAATATATAACAATTTGCATGTTCTTCCAATACTTCAAATTCTCTGTTTTGGTCAATATCTTTATTAACAATTTTTACTTTAACTTTCATTATCGCACTTCCTTTTTATTCTCTTGTTTGTTTAGGTTTACTTTTTGGCTTAATATGCTTATTAATATTACCGTTATTTTAATAATACAATAAATTATTAATGGTGTAGATACAATCATTCCAAAAACAAATTCAATTAAATAAACTATTTTATCAATAATCAAACTTAAAAATAACCATGGTTTGTATTGGTTTGATATACATTCAAACTCTTGCAAGCACAATACTATAAAACCTCTTAAAGTTATCCAGTCTTTAGGTAGTTTTTGCATGTTATAACTCCCTTTTTAAATATAAATCTGAATAAGTAGTACCGCAAGCTATAGCTGCCCACACGTCATTGCTAACACCATAAAACCAACCTTTGTTACCTTTCGTACCAACCACCCCAAAACGATCTATTAAAGCCTGTCTTATATTGCTATCCTTCGCTTTCATAGTTCCGCATAAATTCATTTTTTCTTCTTTGCGATAAATGTATTTTACTTCATCCACATTACTATGTCGTTGCGCAACCTCTGTAAATCTTCCAATCCATACGCAAGTATCGAACACAGTAGCACCTACAGCCATTCCATATGATGCTATCATTTCAATAGCTATATTATATACTTTGTGTTTGTTAATTACATCTAACATGTTTTCGCGCAGCCATTCGTTATTTACCTTACCAAATTCAATAGGTCGTAATTCTTCATCTAGTACCGAATATGCACTTTCAATGTTCCCTGGATCGACGGAAAATATATAATCTTTACTCATAATCACGCAACTTCCCCATTAAAATATCCCATGCAGTATAAACCTTACCCTGTTCATTAATTTGTTGTTGCACATATTCAATAATTCTAGTTAATTCCCACTCTGATAGTTCAATTAGTTTCATTATTTACCACCGCAACTATAATTCCAGTACCGTTACACACACAACAAACATCAATACCCCATTTTTCATTATCAATACAACCAGTACCACGGCATTCAATGCAATCCATTAATCAGCACCATCCTTTTCGTATTTAACCACAAACAACACATTGCCACCACATTTATTTAAAGTCCACACTTGATAACTCAATACATCTTCGTTGCCATTGCAATTGGCGTTCGCTAATTGGTTGTTTTTCAAATTCTAACATTATTTTGTTTCTCCAAACTTACAATAATTATCATTGTCCATTAATCTTCTATTTAATTTATTGCAAAACATTCCCATATTTCCATGTTTTTCGCCATGTTTGCAATATTTACAATAAACTATTAAGTATCTTTTTTTAATTCTACACACAAAAATATTTAAACTATTTAAAATTAAAATTAACAAAATCATTCCACACATAAATAATGATATAATCCCAAAACTTTTTATTATAAATTCCATTTCATTCTCCCTTTAATAATTCTTTGTTTTCATAATAAACTCTAAATTCAATCTCTCTCATAATAATTCTCTTTTATTTAAAAATCAATATCGTCATTGACATCCGATCCAAAACCAGTCATATCTGTTTTGTTATCTTGTTTTGGTGGAAACTTACTAATAGTTTTACCAATTTCATCAATAATTAACACGTTTTTATATTGTTTAACACCTTCTTTTTCCCACGTTTCAACTGTCATACGCCCTGCGACTATCAGTTCATCTTGCCTTTGTACTTGATTCCCAACATTTTCCGCTATCTGTCCAAAACATTTGCAATTTAAGTTAAAATATTTTGACTTGTTTGTTTCTTTGTCTTTTCCATCATATACGCTAATACTAAACTCACTAATAAACATTCCATTTGCTGTGCATTTAGTTGTTACATCCCATGATTTTCCTGTAAAAGTACTTGTATTCATATTATTACCTCTTTCATATTTAAATTCTAATACATTATTTTAACCAACATAACCACTAGTATTAAAACCATTTTAAAATCTAACTACGCTATCATTGCGCTAATTTAAACCGCATTCGCACAACTAAGAACAATAGTAATATCTAACATTGTTTTTATTAACCGTCCTAATCATTGATTCCATTCGTTTCGATTCATCAGGCTCGATTATTGCTTTTAATGTTTCAATGCTAATTTGTAAGTCGTTTAGTTCATCCAACGCTTTTGGTTCAGCTTCTTCTTTTTTATTGTCCACTAAATCAATTATCTCTTTTAATGCTTCTTCCATTTCTTGCATAACATGAGTCCATTGCTCATGCGGTGTATTGGTTAAAAACTTAGTAGCAGGCTTTAATTTTGATCTGCGATATTGGTCTAATTCCTGCAACGCACCAAGTATTTTCGGATCGTCACTAATTTTTATTAGTTGATTAATTTCACACATAATAACACCCCTTGATTTCATTTAACTCCAGTCCAATCTAAGACGTTTACTCTGTCTCTATTTACGCTTCTATTTATTTTACTTACGGTTGATTCCCACACCGTCCGATAACTTTTAACATAATCTTTACAATTTGTTTTAGCTTCTATTTTATAAATAGTTTCTTTATTTAAGTGGCAGAAACTAGCACGGCTTTGTAAGTTTTTACATGTTGAACATTTGTTATCTTCATTCATTTTATCACATCCTACCTTTTCGTAAATCCACTTAATGTCTTTTTAGCAGTTACGCACAAATCAATAGTTTTCTTTCTGCATGCTAATCGTTCTGATAATTTACCTTTTACTTCTCCCAAATTTAGTTCCTGTGCTATTTTATTTGTTGACTCTACGCTTACTATTAGTGTTGGTTGCTTTGTCGCATATACCTCACGTATGGAATTGTCATTGTGTTTGTAATGCTTAATATCTTCCGCTTTTAATCCATTTAGTTTGTATTTTGATTTATTATTGCGATTTAAATCTTTACGCTGTGATAATTCATAATAATTTCTATCCGCTTCGATATTGTTTGGAGATTTTTGGTAACAGTTATTTAATTTGTCGTATTCTGTTTTCATTTTATAACCCCCATATAATACAAATATTCAATTTCAAAAGTTATTTTATCTAGTTTTCTTTTATAGTTTGCAATATGTTTATTATTTACGGTTACGTCAATTACTATTTGTTCTCGCTTGTTTAATAATTTTTGTATTTGAGTTCTATTTTTATTTTTTGTAATTCTCCTGCTTAACGTTTCCCAATTATTTATATTAGGATTAATAAAAAACACCACCTTATTTTAATTTGTTTTTCCTATAATCGTCACCATTCAACATTATTCCATTACACATTTCTATAATTCTACTTACCGTTCTTGCTCCTACTTTGCTTTCTAAATTATCAATATCTTTATCATTGGCAGGTAGTAATTTAATATTAGTAGTTATTATAGTCGGTAACATATTTTCATATCTTGCATTTATAATCATAAATAATTGTTCTCTAACCCAATCGCTTGTCTTTTCCGCCCCGAGGTCATCTAGTATTAAAAACTCTGCTGTTTTAATGCTTTCAAGTAACTCGCTTTTCTTGCTTTCTTTATCAACATTAAAATCTTTTCTTATCTCGTTTAATAATTCAGGAACTGTTACAAATAAACCGTTTATATCTCTTTCAATCAATTCGTGCAATATGGCTACTGCTAAATGAGTTTTACCTGTTCCATAACTACCAAACAATATTAATCCGTTACTTTTAGTTTTATCAAATTCACTAGAATATTTTTTGCAATTGTTATAAGCCGTCTTGTTTGATTTGTTTATTTCAAATGTTTCAAATCTTCTATTTAGAAATCTTTTTCCAACTCTTGAATCACCTAGTAATCTGTTTATCTTCTTTAGTCGATAATAGTGTAATTGTTTTTTGCATTTACCAGTAGTTGTATTTAAATATTCTCCATAATAATTAAACTCTTTATAATAACATTCTTCCAGTTCTTTTCCTTCTTTTTTACAGTCGATACATTTTTCCCTATCTTCATCTAAAAATCTTATTTCATCCTCACTGTAGTTAATGACTTTTTCAGGTATATCATTAAGTTCGGGATACTTTTTTACAATATCACTTAAAGAAACCTTCCATCCCTGCGGTACTATAGTAATCGTCTGTCGAAATTTTTCCAGTGGATTTATTATTCTCTCCATTTTTACCTCCACTATTAAACATAATAGTTTGCGCTTCTTCTACTTCATCATTCCATCGTTCGCCATTTAACCAACTTGCTCCATGTGGTATAAATTGACCACCGTCTTTTAACCAGTTAACTGATTTAATATGTTTATCTAATGAATTAATTATTTTATTAAACAATTCCTCATTATGTTTTATTTTCTTCCACGCTTTGCTTGCTGATAACTTATTAATCTTCTTAGGGTACTTTGACCAAAACAAATCAAAGTCTGCTTTATATAATATAGGTTTAATATTTATCTCTGTATCTAACTCTATATCTGTATCTAACTCTTGGTTGGACATGTTTGACATTGATTGGACAAGTTTAGGACATTGTCCGCCATCTTTTAACTCTTTAACTCGCTGTTTTCTTTTCTGCTCTGCCCAATATGTTTCAGTGCCTAACATTTTTTCTACTTCATTCATAAAAATAGTATTATCTTGCATAACATCAATCATTTTCAACTCTGTAAATATTTTCATAGAACTTTTTACTTTGTCAATATCGGTATTTGTTATTATTGATAGCATGTTTTCGTCATAAGGTATTGTGTCATTAAATCTAAGATTTCCATCATGATCTACGCTTT
>Ga0302296_1000148_pt1 | contig 60176 bp, 40 predicted proteins | sample III_Fen_N3_1_FD_194546 | JGI IMG/M metagenome (GOLD analysis project Ga0302296, IMG submission 194546) | Peat permafrost microbial communities from Stordalen Mire near Abisko, Sweden - III_Fen_N3_1 | ecosystem: Environmental > Terrestrial > Soil > Wetlands > Permafrost | place: Sweden: Abisko... | reverse complement strand
TTCCATTTGTTATAAATTCTATTTCTATTAGATAATTTTAGGCATACAGTACCTGTTATTTAAGTTACAGGCAAAGGTAATAAAAAAGAACATAACATACAAACTATTTGTATACAATATTCATGTCTGAATGACTTTTATTAAGTATGAAAAGTATTTATTTACTGTATATTATGAATTTATATCAGAATGAACATTACGGACATATACAAAATAAGCTGTTAATACAAATATGCTATTTGTATTAACAATATCATATCCAGACATTGCATCATGCAGATGTCCATTTGTGGTTTGTATTGTTTTTCTATAATTGAGTGCTTTTAGGTTAGCACATCATTCGTTTCTTAAAGAAGGAACGCCGACAAACTGATGTCACCACGGTTCACCATAAACCACAATCCATCTCAGCAAGCCAGCGCCCCAAAGGGGTGACTTACTCAAGATGGATAAATTAGCTCAAATTACTGAGATGGTGATTTGGTGACATTGAGCTATATGAATGCACCTACTAAAAGGTACCAATCATTATCAAAAAAAAGCTGCAACAACTTTCGTCACTGCAGCCGCAAAGATAGTTATTTAATTGCAGTTATGCAATATTTCTCCTGCTTTTTTATTGAGGTTGTGCCCCTATAGGCAGCTTGTCTTTTGCCCTTTTTATCACGATGCTATCAGATTTGGTAGCACAGCATCCCTTCTTTGCTTTTTTCAGTTTCACAGCCTTCACCACCTTGGTGGTCTTAGCCTTTACTGAGCTTTTTACTGTTTCCTTTTGCGCGTTCATGCCTAACGGCAACAGCAGCGCAGCTGCCATGATTACGATTAATTTCTTCATTTTTAATTATTTGTTGTTGTTATAAGTACCGTAAAATAGGCACATTTCATATTGTTATTTCTATCCTTCAATGGCATGATGCAGTTCATCCACATACCTTGCCAGCTTGTCAATATGATCACCGAAGACACCCTCATTGAGATAAGTGCTAAACGGTTCATCCTGCAAGTTCTCGCGAGTGATGTCTCCATTCTCACAAACATAACCGATGATGGTTTTCAGAAAACTCTCCTGCAATGAATTGAGATTGTTTGTAGAGATGAGTTCGGTGAACTTCAGCAATGCCTTCTGACGATCAATACCCATCACAGTACGTACAAACGCCGCCACATTATGACGCACATATAGATTTCTCTCATTGGTGATGTTCTGATAATCGGTTTCGCTACCCAGCTCATGCCAAAGGATATGCTGCAGGGCTACCATGTCGTCGTGCGTGAGCGGTTCGATATTGATAATCTTTTGCAGAACGGAATTCTCATCCTTATGAGTGGCGATGTAGTCGACTACCCGCTGGCGGTAAGTCTGGACGATAGGCACTCCGGGCTGCATCGAACCTTCAGTGATGACATCAGCAATATCCACAGTAAACTGCCCTTTTGATTTACCCTCAAGCAGTTGGATAAGGTCACGTAACACGAGGCGTACACGCTCCAAATCGTTGAGAGTCACGTCATCCCAAAATGCCTGTGTCTTCACCTCGCGTATGGTCGTCATCTTGTCATGAACCTTCTTGATGGATGCCTTCTTCTCCAGTTCTGTTGCAATAGCAACTACCTTCTGAATGCTATTGATTGCATTTACGCTCTCATCCAGTCGGGAGAGTTCGATGCAGAGCATGATGAAGTCAAACTTCTTCGCACTCTGGTCTACAGATTCCTCTACGAGCAACGGACCAATATTATTTTTAATAATAATTGCATCTGCTTCCGACACATACGTCCAGTTTTCAGGTTTGCGATATTTGTCGACAGTAGCCCAGCAGAGCCGTACATTGATGATGTTGTCTTTGAGTGCCGTCACCTGCGAACAGAGCAGCGTTTTCAGATCATTATGGATGCGACGGGCATAGTCGATATCCTGATATTCACTACGTTGCAGAGCCACGGCGACATCAGTACGCACACAGAAGAGACGTTCGGCAAGTGACTGCATCCTTGTGGCAGTCACATCCTTGGTATGCACTTCAAAAAACTCGAAGTTATTGAGATAGTCGAAGATATAGAAACACTCCTTATCCCGGCCCGGTCCGAAGATATCAGGACAGAGACGTGTGCCACGGCCTATCATCTGAATGAATCTGATTTTGGAACGGATGATTTTGAAAAAGACGAGATTGAGAATCTCCGGCACATCTACACCCGTATCGAGCATATCAACCGATACGGCTATCTGCGGCAACTGATCCGGCACGGAAAACTTATCGAGCAAAGCACCCGCGTAAGTCTCATAGGTATCGATAATTTGACAGAAATCATCACCAATTTGCGGATAGAGATGTTTAAACTCTTCCATGATGAGTTTGGCATGGTCATGATTATAGGCAAAGATGATGGTCTTGCCCAGTTTATCACCATCATTAATCTTCAAGCCGTTATCCATCAAATCCTGCAAAACCTTGGCGACGGTACTCTTATTATAGATGTAATTGAATATCTCGTTTCTATTGATGTCACGATGGGAATATTCGTCGGGATCAAGAATATCCAGCGCCCGCTCGCTCTCAAAGATTCTTTCCATCTGCTCCTTTTCATCCTCACTCAGGTCATCATATTTAATACCGTTATCAAGGATATGGGTATGGCGGCGGATGGTCTGATAGTTCACCAGATAATGGTCGTTGACCGCTTCATCCAGTTCATAACAGAAATTATTGCCGTCGTCCTGATCCATCTCAAGCAGGTCGAATGTATTCTTGTCGATGTCCTCACGGGGTGTAGCCGTAAGCCCCACTATCAGACTATCGAAGTAGGCAAAGATAGCACCAAACTTGCCGAACACTGAGCGATGAGCCTCGTCGATGATGATGAGATCAAAGCGACCGACGGAGAAGTTTTTCTCCTCACGGTCGATATAATTGATCATCGTCTGATAGGTGCTGAACATCACGCGTGCGTTCATGTCGGGTTGATTCTCTTCGGAGAGCAGTGCCGTGGTGTTGTGTGGCAGGAGCTTGACAAAGTTTCTGTGAGCCTGCCGCACCAGGGCGGTACGGTCGGCAAGAAAAAGCACATTCTTGATCCAGTTGTTTCGCTGAAGAAGTTCGACAAGCGAGATGGCGACACGCGTCTTACCCGTTCCCGTGGCCATGACGATAAGAGAGCGACGGCGTTTCTGATTGAAGCGTTCGCAAACGAACTTGATGGCGCGTTTCTGATATTCACGGTTGGTGATATCGTCATTGATATTCAGGTCGGTGATGTCAGCACGCCCCTGCTTCTGAATTTGCAGCACAAGATCATGTTCAGTCATAAACCCGCACACTTGACGGGACGGATAACCCAGCCCATCGATGATGTGAGTCTCATAACCATTGGTATAATAGATGACGGGACGAACGCCGTACTTCTGATAGATGCAGTCGGCATAAAGTTTTGCCTGATTGCGACCCTTGATAGGGTCAACGCTAGTGCGTTTCGCTTCAATAACCGCCAGCGGACGGCAATCGGCACCGAAGAGGATATAATCGGCATAGCCCACATTTTGATTGTTCGGCATGCCTGAAAGTTCTATCTCCGTGCCAGCCTTTGAGGGAAGAATATGATTATCCTCACCCGCAAGCTGCCATCCTGCTTCCTTCAGCATCAGGTCGATAAACAGTTTTCTTGTTTCTGCCTCACTGATTTCAGTGATAGGTGTCGTGGCGATAGGCGTATCAAGACGACCTTGGAACTGTATGACATGTTGTGGATCGAGAGTAACATCTGGATTTGTATAGACATACACGGGTGGTGTATCGGGAATGAGGTTACGATCAAATTTCGGATAATCCGGGGTAACACCCAGCTTGACCAACACATCTCCCACAAAATGATAGATATCCAGCAGGGCGAAAAATGATTCTTTCTGAGTAACAGCCATTCCATGAGCGGCATTGTTGCCTATTTTGCGCACAAAATGCAGATTTTGTATCAGCCTTCGATCATTGATATAGTCGACAAAGAGCGAATCAGTAACACTATTATACAGAGTATACGGATTGGGCAAATCCCATCCTTTAATGAGATAAATTGTCTTCACGGTATACTCTAGGGCACAACGGCAGTTAAGAGCCGACTTGGTCGTATCCGATTTCTGATTCACTTCCGCAACATTACAATAATTATAAAGAGCGGCGAAGTCGGTTTTGTCTTTCAAATAATCGAAGTTTCTCATGGGCGTGTATTATATTTAGTCGCTGAAATAATTATCCATCGCACCGTCAAGCATCTCTTGGAACTTGGCAATGGAGGTGGTGAGTTTCTGCTTTTGGGCTTCTATTGTAGTGATGCGAGCGGCAAAAGTTTGCTGGAGGGAAAGAGGGGGAAGAGGGATGGGAATATTTTCAACGATCGTTTTAGATATTTCTTTAAATGTTGCACCTCTTCCCAACGATATTAGATAATCTACTCTACACTTTAAATAAGCATATACATAAATATTACTAATATATGATGAACATATTATATTTTTAAATCCTTGATTACAATAAGTTGGAATATTTGAAATAGCTATTTTTCCGATAGGGGCCCGTGATGATAAAATTACAGTACCGACAGGAAGCAATGTTAAATTAGTCTTTTGCACTGCTTTATTTGTGATTTTTCTTACGCTGTCATTCAAATACATACTACCAACTAACTCGGCTGGAGTTATCCAATTCAAATCTCCATTCCAATATTCTTCTACATTTGTTTTAGGAGTACTACCACCTACTACAGTTGCTATGTCTTTAACCTTTTTTATTTCCCATCCTTTCTCATTCTCCACAGGGTCACCAAACATATCATAGAATATAGCTTGTTCAGCTTTATCTAATACATTCAGAGTATCACGCAACTTATCGAGTATTTCATTGAGTTTATCAAGATGAGATACTATTTGCTTCTGGATGGGGAGAGGGGGAACGGGGATGAGGATATTATCAAGATCTTCGTTCTTTATATTGTTTATATTGGCACCTCTTGCTTTTTCGAATATTTGTTTTTTATATATATTGCTTTGAAAAAAGTGACCTACATATTGATTATTTATATTAATCGGTCTAACTACTTTACAAAATGCCCCAAAACAAGCATCTAGAGCAGCTTTACATTGAGCAGCTTTACCAACGAGGTTTTTACTTCCGCTTGATGCACATATTAAAATATCACCAGATTTTAGATATTGCTTGTCATTTACTTTTCTACGATCAACATACTGAACATCATCAAAAGTTATTGTATCTTGAATATTATTAGCCCTAAGCAATGTAACATATTTATCAATGAGATTAGATGATAAATCAGTAGGTTTATACGAGACACCTCTGATTTGCTTTGTTACCACTCCCAACTTCTTATATTCCCATCCCTCTTTCATCACATCATCTTCTTTAAGTCCTCAATCGCACTCTGCACCTCCCCTATCAGCTGTTCAGCTTCGGAAAGCAACACTTCGGGTTCCTCATATTCCACCTTTACCCTTTCCACTTTCTTATATTTATTGATAGAGAGGTCATAACCATTGTCGCGGATTTCATCTACAGGAACAAGAAATGACTGTTCTTTCCGGGTACGCTGTTCCTCTGCTTCAAGATGATGATAACGGTTGATGATATCAGGAATATCGTTGTCATCGCAAGCGGTACGAGTAGCATTGAGCGTATAACCGTCGGCACGCATATCGTAGAACCAAACCTTGTCAGTTCCACCGCTGTTAGTCTTAGTGAATATCATGATGGCGGTGCTCACGCCGCTGTAAGGCTGAAAGACTCCGCTCGGCATAGAAATGACAGCATGTAGACACTGATGGTCAACAATCTCTTTGCGCAATGACTTATGTCCTTTACTATTGCCAAATAACACACCATCGGGGACGATCGAGGCACATCGGCCGCCCGTCTGAAGCATACGGACAAAGAGGGCTGCAAAGAGCAACTCAGTCTTCAGAGTGTCGGTCATCACTCTCAGATTGGGATTCACCTTGTCTGCAAAAAGGCGACCGGCAAAAGGTGGATTGGCAAGACAGAGGGTATACTTATCCGCATCGTTGTTATCGGTAGAAAGGGAGTCACGATAGTCGATATTGGGATTGATGACACCATGCGTCATCATGTTCATACTACCGATACGCAACATGGTCTGGTCGGTATCAAAACCGGTGAACATAGTCTTTCGGTAGTGTTGCTGATTCTCTATATTGAGCAGTTCGTCGGCATAGTGCTCTTTGATATATCGTGCGCTCTCTACAAGGAATCCCGCCGTGCCCATGGCAGGGTCGCAGATGATATCTTTGCAGGTGGGTTTCATCAGCTCGACCATCATGCGGATTATTTGGCGTGGCGTACGAAACTGACCGTTACTGCCGCTCTCCGCCATCTTACCTAAAATATATTCATAGATATCACCCATCCCATCATGCTCCTTCAGCTCCAGACTGTCAATACCCTGCACAACGATATCAAGCGAATGAGGGTCGGGAATCTGAAATGTAGCGTTGTTCATATATCGACTGTAGGCTGAATCCACCTCACTGCCGATGTTCTTGATAAAGACAAAAGCATCATGACTGACAATGCGGAACATCTGCATGGTATCGAGATTCTTGAAATACGACCAGCGCAGCGTCTTATAATCCACGTCTTTGTCTGTTTCGGGATTATGCCACACACCCTCCTTAAACATCGGTTCCTTCACCGGTATGCCCAATTGGGCAGCAATCTTCTCCTTTTTGATTTGCTCGTCGTCAATCATCTTCATGAAGAAAAGATACGTCATCTGATCAGTTACAGTGGTAGCCACCGTCAGACCAGCCGTCCACAGCGCATTCCATATCTTATCCACTTTCGATTTATTCTCGCCTGTTATCATTGCTCTGATGTGTTAAGGTGAGACAAAACGTGACTGTCCCGACAAATTAATGTCGAGGTTTGTTCACTGGAATAAGTATTATTGATTGTGCAAGAGCACAGAGAAATCTGAAATTTATAAGAATGTGTAGAGCAACCGAAATAGTCTAATATGCGACTTTTTAAACTCAGAAGGGCATTTTTACCCCCCCACAATTAACATTTGTTTACATTTTACAATATTGCAAACATGCATTCTCAATTTTTCTATTTCCATTGTATGTTGGATTTTTATTTTAACTATATAATAAATTGCAAAAGTAGCAAAATATTTTTAATAAAAGATACTTTACAGAACAAAATTCGTGTAAATATTAAGTATAATTGTTTATGCCGCAACGATTTTTTTATTATCAGATAGAAGATATAATAGATCATGGTCACCAAAAAAATCACAAATTATTTCTAAAATTAAAATAAATAAATTATTTTTGCAGTTGCTATGAAAAATAGTATGTTTGTATCAAAAATTACGAATTATATATACCAATATGAATTTTATAAATATTCTGAAGAAACTAGGAAGAACAAAAATAGAACAACATGTTGATCTAACTAGCAAGCAACAATCACTAAGACCTACTGTTATTGGAAAGGATGATCCTTCCTTTAAAAGCGTAAAAGACATTGCTTACAGACTACTGGAAAAGGATGCCCGTAACATTGCGTTGACAGGCTCTTATGGTTCTGGGAAAAGTTCTGTACTATTAACATTGAAGACGCAACTAAGAAAACAATATAACTTTCTTGACATATCATTAGCGACACTAAAACCATACGAAGTTAAGGAAAAATCAGACAGTGATCAGAAAAAATCTGAAGGCACTGATACCAACAGTACTGACGACAATACAACTGGGAAAAACAAAAATTCTGATGAGAAGAAAGGTGAAAAAGAATCTATTTCTACAGAAAGTCTCAATAGGCTGATAGAATACAGCATACTTCAACAACTCATATACCGAGAAAAACCTTCTACAATTCCTAATTCCAGATTTAAAAGAATTGTTCATATTGAGAATTGGAAAGTAACGTTATTATCTATTAATATTCTTTTTGCTATAATAGCTCTGTATATTTTATTTGAGCCCGAGTGGTGTCGCATAGATTGGCTATATTATTTATTATCTATGCCTAAGCTTAATATCATTGCGGATTCTATATCCATTGTGTTTCTTTTTTGTTTTTCATATTATATTGTTGGCAAATTTATTAGATGTTTTAGCAATAGCAAACTTAACAAACTAAACTTAAAAGATGGGGAAATTGAAATTGAAGAAAACACTTCAATCTTTAACAAGCACCTTGATGAGATTCTTTATTTTTTCCAGATGACCCGATACGATGTTGTTATCATAGAGGATCTGGACAGATTTGACACAACAGATATTTTTCTGAAACTTCGGGAGCTTAACAATATCATAAACAATTCTAAAGTCGTCACACGTAAAAATAAACAGCCTATCGCTTTCATCTATGCTGTACGCGACGATATGTTTAAAGACTCAGAACGCTCTAAATTCTTCGACTATATCTCTACAATCATTCCAATCATTAATCCCTCAAATTCCAAAGCAATGCTCAAAAAGGAGCTTGAAGAAAGAGGCATTACCGATATCGACGATGAAGGTATCAGTGACATCGCATTTTTTATTAATGATATGAGACTATTAAGAAATATCGCTAATGAATATGCTCAATACAAAGAGAAACTAACGAATCCGTTATTGAAGTCGGTAAACCTTCTTGCCATGATAACCTATAAAAACTATTTCCCAAGGGATTTCGCGGAATTACATTATGGTGACGGTGTTGTTTACAAATGTCTGCATTTAAAAGATGTTCTAATGGAAAAGCAGATTGAAGAACTTGACAGGAGTATAAAAGAAGGTAAGGATGAAAATAAGCGCATCAATGAAATAATTCCATTTGGAGAGAAAGAACTGCGAACAATATATATGAATACAATAAAAATGCATATAAATGAACCGCTTGCATCTATTTATATAGATGATTCTTACCAGAGTATTCAGAATATTATTGATAACGAAAATCTGTTTAAGAAGTTAATAGAACAAAAAGAAATTTCATATCAATATTACTATTGTTACGATAGTATAAGTAACAATGATACAAGCATTGATTTTAAATCAATAGAAAAAGAAGTAGACCCAAATCATACATATCAAGAAAGACTTGCTGTCGCTAATAAAAAAATATATGCTCTAAAAATTAACATAGAGAAGATTGAACAAGAAAAAGATGAATTACGTTCGCGAACATTCTGCCAATTGACAAAAAAAACTAACTTATCAGAATTTGAAGATTATAAAACTATAGATGTTCCGCCCATGATAGAGTATTTTCTTACGAAAGGATATATTAACGAGAATTATTATGACTATATATCTTATTTTCATGAGGGAATTATCAGTAAATCTGATTGGGAATTCATCCTTAAATTAAAGTTAAATAGACCTCAAAATCCTGGTTATCATATAGATAATATAGAGAACAGTATCAAAGAAATACCAGAGTATGTTTACAATGCAAAAGCGATACTAAATTTTGATATCTTAGATTTTCTAGCGTTTAAACAGCAAACTGAGAATGATTATTCTTCCAAATTTAAACTTTTCATAAAAACAGCCATTGATACAAAATCTTATGATTTCCTTGCCCTATACTATAAATGGGGGAAACATGAAAAAGACGTGTTCAATTATCTGTTTGCTACATATCAAGATAAATTATGGAAGCCATTTATGAATAGTGAAAAGAATATTCCTGATTTAAGGTTAATCTGGTTTATTTATGCCGAATCTGAATATGGAATAGAAGAAAGTAAAACTTGGCTTGAGAATAACTATCAGTTTATTACAGAAAACATTGACAGACTAAAAACAGAACACGTTAAAAATCTTATTGAAGAAAAGAAATATATCTTTAAAGAATTGAACAATACGGTACCAGATCTAATGAATACAATTATTAAGAATGGAGATTACTTAATTAATTCAAATAATATCACCGTACTTGTAAACCATCTGTTAAAAAGAACAGATCTAAACGATGACTCCATAAACCTATCTACAATTTATGAAACAGGCTGTGAAGAGCTTATTCAATCAGCACATGATCATCTAAAGAATTATATTACGAACATCTTCAAAGAACCATCTTCTAAGAAGGAAAAAGAAAAGGCAATTGTTTATATTTTAGAAACTGAAACATTATCAGAAGAAGAAAAGAAAAAATATCTATCTGAGCAAGAAAGAACCATCTCTCAAGCACAGCTTACAGAAGAAGAAGACAAGACTTTGGCTATTCAACTATTTTTAATTACCCCATCATGGGAAGAAGTGTTTGATTACATGACACTAATGGGGAATACTGTAACGAACGATTTGTCATCATACATCTGCCATTACAAAGAAGAACTCATAAATTTGGAAATGGTCGAAGAAGATAAAGAGCGAGAATTGTTACAAAATCTAATAAAAACAAATATACTATCTCTTGACACCTATCAAGACATCCTTCCTAAGTTTAAGAGATGGGGTCTTGATGGAACAGATTTGTCCGAATTAGAGCCAAAACGAATAGCCTTACTTATTTCTTACAATATGATAAAATACACTGCTGGAAATACGAAGATGCTACAAACATCTTTTGATGAAGATATTCAATCAAAGTATTTCTTACAGAACAAAGAAGAATTTGTTAAAGACTATACATCTATCGAGTATTCGGCAGGACTAGCAACAAATTTATTATCCTCTAAGGAATTGAATGATTCTGAAAAATCAGAGATAGTAAAACAATTAACGATTGACTTTTATGATGGTTCTCAGGAACTGGCAAATGAGACATTAGCATTATTAACCAGAAAAGAAATAGAATTGGACTTTGACTTGAATCTTGCAATATTGAAGAATGCAACAGACGTAAAAAATAAAATTACGATAATAAGTTACGATATAGCAAAGAATGAAACCCTTACTGAAGAGGACATTTCAAAGCTACTAAACACATTACCGGAACCCTATTCTTCCTTAACAGGGGAAGGTAATGAATATTTAGTTGCCAACAAGTACGGTATAGAATCTATACTCAAAATTTTAAAAAAGAGACATTACATCGCATCATACAAAGAAGAAAAAGAGAAGGGATTCAAAGTGAGTAAAATACAAGAATAAAAAGACGTATATCAAAATTGGAAAATCACGAACACTAGGTTGTGTAAGTAGAAGGATAGAAGACGGCTTTATCTATTGTCTTGGCATGATGAGATGATTTACAGAGAATGTCCCCATGGAACGAATGAGAAAACTTTTTCGCTTAATTGGGCAACAACCTGTTGTCCAATTAGGGGAGAATCCCTATATGCAGTATATGCTAGGTTTAAGCGAGTTTACAGATATGCCGGTATTTGATTCAAGGAACACCAGGGAATATCAGGAGAAGATGGCTAAGAATGTTGGTGAGAGAAATGAAATAAAAGCAACTTCCGGAACCGGCAAGAGAATCTACTGGGCCAACAATATCAGAGCAAAGCTGCCTGATACGGGTGAGTAACTGTTTCACTTCATCACAATGTGGAATATTATTGGTATTTGAACTGTAGCTACGAGGATCACTTTATCACACTTTTTTTACCATTGACGATATAAATTCCCTTTTGTAATCCTTTTGTGGCAGAATCACCGGATATATTTTTCTTGACCAAGACTCCGTTTATATTATAAACATTCAATCTTGTATTGTCTTCTTCTATTGTTGATATACTTGACGGTACTCCACCAATATAAATATTAAAAACAAAATTGGAACGGGCATATTTTCCATTTTTGTAATAACGAAGTGCTTGACGTATGATCAAGTGATCACCGACTTTGCATTTACCCGGATACTGACCTATCGTGAAAGTCATCGTTGACGGATCAAATTCTGAATAAACATACCCACTGGAGTAATTAACCATATTCCCGTAATTATCAAACCAATGTCCGTAACCGTTGGCTGTAGATCCTGAGGGGTACAATACTCCACCTCCCTTATAGGCGTAAAACATGATTTGATTATCACTCATAGTGGAAGACCATGTAACGATATGACTCGAAATATCTGCTAACTGCATCTGAAAAGCTGTTCCTACAGCGGAAGCTTCATCTCCTTCTACTGTTACCGTTGTTGCAGGATATGTTGTCGACGATGGATCAAAACCTACTGTATAATTAATGGTGGTATCTGCAATAGCCTGATTCGTGATATTGATATGTCCGAAAATGTCTGTATTCAAGAGTTTGATCTGATAGGGCCATTGATCGTCAGTTGTTTCATCTTCAGTCCATTTATGAACGAAATAGGATGTTGGTGCGGGAGATACCACATACCATAATTTAACGGTATTTTCGGGTATTACAATTGACGTAGTATCAGAAAGAGTGTCTGCACCCAGTGCATAAAGAGAATCTGTATTGAAATAGAGTCGTGTACTATCCTTCAGTAAGGCTACATATCCATGACGAAAACCACGTTTAGTTTGAGAACCTGAAAATGTATTATACTTCGTCACTGCGGTATATGAGGAATCTGTAATATTTGCTTTACCGGGATCGCCCTTTGCCAAATTGCATCCGGGAGGCAATGCTGTGAATACTGTGGATATTTTTGTTCCTGCTGCCGGAACATGCAGAGGAATAACATTATATCCGGTACTTTGCGGACAATAGGAATAGGGAACCTGGAACTTGCCGCCACCCAAATCGACATAATTGTATTGTTGGGCACCAATATAGTTTTTACCATAATCTCTAAGCGAATCTAAATCCCAGGTCACCAACTTAGATGCCGCATCGTAATATTCTTTATAAAAATCCTTCACACTCATGCCGGTAAGAGCCATATATACTTGATTGGGATCTTCTCCGTTGTAAGTAGCTGACCTCCATATTTTTCCTATAATATCTATACCATGCTTCTGTGCTTGATAAAATTGGTAGAAATAACTGGCATAGCGTTGCCATTCGTGTGTGAATGCTCTGAAATAATTTTTGGTGTAAACGGTAAAGTCATAGGAGGTGAAGGCTTCGCTTCTATATATGTTATAAGATTGCCACTGCGCTGTTTGCTCCCAATAGTCATTTCCTTTTCCTATTTGATATCTAAATCCTGCATATCCTTTTAAATCGCAGTAACACTGATATTGAAAGCTGTGACCAATCTCATGGGCGATAGTCGAGCCTACAGGATGACAAGTACTTGGACTAACCCACATACCGCCTATATAATCGTCAAATCCACTTCCATAGGCCATCCAATCTGTTGTGTAATACAAAAGAATCACCATCTTATATTTACTTAAGTTGGATTTACTATAGGCTGCACTGTCTCCTGCAAATCTCAGTCTCTCAATATTTTCTTCATAAAAGACCTCTAACTTACTTAACATATCATCAATATCAACTCTATAACTTGAAGCTACTTTACTAGAGTTGGGATCGTTGGCTCCATATCCTTTAGCCCAGAAAACAATGATATTGTTACTCTCGCGACTTCGTAGCTTACACCATGTCTTGGCCGTATCGGTTGCACTATATCCGTCACTGGTCATTTGGGTCGGGATATAAACATTTTTACTTTGGGCCGAACTCACGTATAACGACAGCATGAAGGTAATAATAAGTGAGGCTAAATTTCTATTCATAGTTATATTATTTTAATCTTGGGTGTAAAAATATCAGTATTTTCACAAATCGAGTAACAAAATCATGTTTTTAAATTGAAAAATCGTTCAATCAACTTCATTTTTAACATATTACATTTTTAGACTCATCAAGGATAATCATAAAGACAACTTCTCCATCATTTATTGACAGGTAACTTAACCAGCACTTTCTCAGATTTGGAAGAGCCAAATAATTTAAATAATCATTTTGATGATGTTTTTATCATTATTCGATTTTTAATTTTGATTGAAACTAGGTGTTTCGTTGTTATCACTCGTATATAAAATAAATTAAAGCATAATTAATAAATCATATTTATAACTATGAAGTTTTTCAGAAAAAATAGAAATCTAATATTTGCTATAACATTATTTGTTCCTGCTTTACCTATCTCTGCACAGTTTATTCATCCTGGATGTCTGCACACCCAAAAAGATTTTGACAGGGTAGAGAAACAGATTAACGACGGAAGCAACGCGCAAGTGACAAAGGCCTGGAATGCTTTTTCAGAAAATTGGATTCTTGATAAACAAGGCAATTGGTTATCTGCCATCACCGGTGATTATCTGGATCGTGGGGGCACTCTGAATAATTTCGCTCATTGTGAACGTGACTTCGGTATGTGCTATGTAAAAGCTCTATATTGGAAACTCGGACATAACAGCTGTGATGCTGCTGTAAAAGCTCGAGCAGAGCTTGTGGCAGGCGAAGCTGTGGACTTGCTGAATCAATATGCTAATCGGATAAAAGGAATATCCGGTGATCCCAACTGGGCTCTACTTGCCGGATTTCAAGGATGGCAGGTGGCAAATGCTGCTGAGATACTGAAAGATTACAGCGGATGGAAAACTAACGATCTGAAAAAGTTCAAACAATGGGTTTATGATATATGGTTTGATCGTAATCAATATTATCTCTATACGCAGTTCGGACAATGCGACTCACACAGCATGAGCAATTGGAACGCTTCATGTATATCCACAACTCAGGCTATAGGAATATTCCTCGACGACCCATATATATACAATTATGCTATGATGTGCCTAAAACAAGGTACAACAAATGCATCTTTGGCAGAAGGAGTGTGCGGAAGTGCTCCAACGGGAAACTCATGGAAAGGATTTCTACCCTATTTCTGGAATGTAGATTCTGTTAATCAAGTCGAAGGTACGAATTATCAAGCCCCACTAGGATATCTATGCCAAAACCAGGAAAACACACGTGATCAAGGGCACTCACAGATATGCCTGGGCATTCAGGAACAAACATGCGAACAAGCATGGAATCAGGGGGATGATCTTTGGGACTTCAACAACCGTATGATGGCTGGAGGTATAGAATATACAGCAGGTTGGTGCGGAGCAGATAATGATGATTCCACATTCATGAAAAAATATCCTTATGGCAGATGGTGGACAGACTGCGGACTGAGCGAAACAAATCAGCCCAACATCTCTTATGCCTCACGAGAGAATAAAGTATCTGTATATCAGTTGGGATACAACCACTTTGCTAATCGAATGGGACTGAATATGCCTTATGCAAAAAAACTTCATCAGAAAGTTTGCGACACATGGAGCGGTGGTGTGGAATGGGGTGCCGGTGCTAACCAGAACCAGGGTTGGAGTGATATCGCCGGTTTTGGTGATCTCATGCACAACGAAGATAGCATAACAACAAAACCGACTCTCCTAAGAGCTGTCATCACAATGGTAAAAGGTTCGACAAAAAGTACACAACTCACAGAGAAAACTAGTACCACAGTTAATGCAATCACTGACGGCAACACTTATATGTTTCCTGAATTAAGTAACATAGCCAATGGTTCAATAGTGAAACTTCAGCCGACTATTATAGATGGGTCTACAGATACTGGCAACTGGCAATGGGACGACGACGCATCTATCAAAACACGCGAACGTGCTGTAGTAGTCGACACTTCTAAAATTCTTCGTGTACATTATACCAATGCCAGTGGCGCTGTGACTACACAGATGTTTTGTTTGCACCGGGAAGGAGACGGATTTAAACCCACAGTGAAACCTTACTATATTTATGATGGAAACACTGTAAATGACACACTTATAACGGCAAAGAAAGGAAGCGATGCCATATTGGGACTTTATTTCACAGCAGGACGAAATAACCGAAGTATCATTTGGGAGAAGCAAACCGCAGCAGGAACTTCGTGGACTAATGCCACAGCTACATCCGGTGACGACTATTCCAGTACCTTAAAACTCACAGATATGTTGTCAGCCGCCAATTATCGTGTAACTATGACAACAAAGGCAGGTATTGTATTTAGACACACGTTCCATATAACACTATCAGAAGTTGATCCTTACATCATTACAGACACAGACACTCTATCTACAACTTGTGTAGCCGTTGTAAAAGGTAGCAAAATTAAACTGTTCGCCACGCCAAACACTGTTTTAAGTCAGGCTACCACAATGAAACGTATCTATCAATGGAGCAAAGATAACAATATTTTAAAAATAGACACTCTTACATTCCATGATGCACCTGATGGCACTACCAAAGTGGCAGATCTCAATGATACGCTAACTATCGAAAAAGTGGATACATGCACAACCATACAGCTGGACTTCCACCGCATATCTGTATCTGGCACAGTTTCAGACCATACATTATTCAATTTCAGCATTCTTGTTTATACGAAAAACGACGTCGCTTCTGGATATTACTATATAATAGACCCTTCTACAGGTAATTATCTCAATAATACGGATGTAACCTTTACTGCATATAATTCAGATAATGATGATGCGTTCCAATGGCGCTTGCGCCAGATGGACTCCAGTCGCGGTTACCGCTATCTGATTTTGAACAAACTGTCAACAAAACACCTCGACAATACAGGAGATTATGCTTCGACAACAAACTATAATACCCAAACTTTTGACATTCTGCATAAAGTTGGAGACAACAACCTCTATGCAATAAGGAATTCAGATAAATCTGATGCTCTTTTCTGGACTATAAATAATGACACGCTGTCGAAGAATCTACATTATTGCAATAGTTTTCCGTTCCAGCTTCTCAATGTGGAGAATACTAATACCAACATCGACGAGACCATTGCCGAAAGCAAACAGAACACCGAACAAGGTTCTGTAATATGGAGTCAGCACGGCAGAATATTCAATATAAATACATCTGTATCAGGAACAATTGGATTCTATGATATCAATGGCATGTTGCGAGCAAAATACCAGTGCGATGAAGGTTATCACACAATCTCTGTAGATGCCCCAATAACAGGATTTACCATCATGACATTTATTTCGACTGACGGAAAACAAAGAGCCTTTAAACTTTTATTACCAGATAAATAATTCATAATCAATTTTATCCTTAAAATTTCAAAGTATGAGAAAAATTACATTTTTAATCAGTGCAATGGTGGTATCACTGGCAAGTATGGCCCAGACATACAAGCTGGGCGATATGACTGAGACGACATTTGCTGCAGGAGGAGACTCCCAGTGGAGTTTTGAAAAGTACAATTACGCAAAAGGATTGTATTCAAGATTTACAACCTATACCGACTCTAGTGTCTGCAACTATGTGGACATCTATCAGCCGGAACGTGTGGGAGGAAACCGCGTCACTGAAATTGACGGAGTAACGGCCAACGGCGAGAACACATGGGCAGGCAATATCCGTTATGCATGGTGTGACCAGAAGTTTGTCAATCCACGCACTAACAGTGATGAGAAGTTTGTTTACGTGTGCCGTGACAATCGGGAGGGTTACGGATTTGAACTTTTCGGAAACAAGGAGAACACCTCGACCATTACATTTACTGCTCCTACAGACGGATTTTACAAGGTAGACGGAACGATTATCCGTGAAGATGGCAATGGTATGACAGCCATCAACATCATACCGAGATACCGCTATGCATCGGCAAAGAATATAGACTCACTGGAGTCACTGTCGAACATGGGTTGCAGCTTTGCTTATGGTGAAGGCGGAAAACAGATTGACACTTACGACGGAAAGAAACTATTTGCAGACGGTGGTTCACAGATATGGACGGTACAAGCCCCTAAATCATTCACTATGGCTTATCAGGCAAAAGCCGGCGACAAAATTTCTTTTGAAGTAAATGTATCCTCATTAAACCTTACAACTGATTGGGCGCGTGACGCATGGAGCCGCACATTCTTCCAGAAACTCGAGATTGCTACAGTTGATGAAGCAACAGCCAAAGCTGACTCAAACTATATTGACCCATATTCGACTGGAAAAGTGACAGCATTGACCGACAGCGTGAACAATTATATGGACAAGACTTTAAATTTGGAAGAAGGCATGTCTCTGGGACAATATCCATCAGCAGCTATGAACACATTCAACACTGTCTGTGAAGATATTCTAGACGCAGTATCAAGGGGTTCGGTAAATGGCATGAACGCATCTGCATATCTTATCAAGCTACAAAATGCATGGGTGGCATTGATAGGCAGTAAGATCATCACAGACTTTGAGGCTGATGGTAATTACAGAATGTTCTACAGTACAGGAAGCGTTGCAAATAATAATCTTGTCGTAAACTATGATACTCAAAAGATGGCGAAAAACGATAATGCTCCATGGGGATTTGATGCTTATGACATCACCACAGGCACATATACCGCACTGACAACACACGGAACAGGAAGTAAATTTGGCAGCAGCTCTATTAGCGCATGGTATAACAACACATCGGATTGGTTCTATATCACTGATAATGGAAATATGCATCCTCTGACAAGTGCATCTCCGACAATCATGTTTACGGCTCCCAAGGATGGAATTTACAAAGTGAATTTCGGCTGCTACAGAACCAACCCTAACACGAGTCTGGAGAATCCGCTTTACATCCGCAGCCGTTTCATGAGTAGCACCTCCTCAAACTGTTCATCAGACAGTTATATGTTTGCCAAGCAGTATGGAAGCGTAGCCAATGATGGTTCAAAAGGCAAAGCACCTATTACCATGTCTTATTTCGTAAACCTAAAATCCGGTGATAAAATAACATTTGAGGAAGATGCCTATACTTCAAAAAATAATGGCAGTGCAACTACACAAATAACAGATCTCAGTATCTGTTCATGCGTTACAGCCGATTCTGTTTATACCTTGGCTATTGCAAAAGCCTCTGGATTGGATGTGTTCAATCCTTATAAGGGTGGTGATGCTACTGCTTTGAAAGCTGAGGTCGCTTATGCCGACAGCGTACTGAATGCACATATCAATGAAATTGGATCAAATGGAGGACAATACACAACAGATACATACAATACTCTTATTACTCTAATTACTGAAGCCAAAGAATATATCGATATCGAGGGTGACCCCAGTGCAACACAGCTAATCTATGATAATGAAGTGAAAAACATTCAGAAAGCCGTTGTCACATTTCTTTCATCGCAAATTCCTTTTGAGAAGTCAATTAATGGTGAATATGGAATACGTTTAGCCGGAACGGACAAGTTCCTTTGCCAGAACAACAGTGCAGGCAGTTTCTATTATGCAAACTTCCTTAATGCTGCAGGCGCAGCGAAAGACGCCGCCAGATTCAGTGGTGTAAGTGTTAGCGACTATAATTGGACGTTCACATTCACACGAAATGATTCTCTGAATGGGACAAATATAACCAATCCTAAGGGTTATCTTACACTTGACGCTTATGTTGTGGCTGGTGAGGATCTTAATCCTGAATATCATACGTTCCAGTTCTATACACAAGCCGCAGGTGATACATTATTTGCAATTAAACGTATAGACGGTCTCTATTGGGGCAATACGATAAACTGGGTTTCTCCATATAATAAGATTGCAACATCAACGACACCTCAATACATTTTCGTCCTTGACAATCGCACATTGACTTCGATAAACTCCATCTCAAGTGATACTGAAGCGAAACAAGTTAGTGTAAAATATTACACTATTGACGGTAGACTGATTAACAATCTTCAAAAAGGTATTGTCATCAAATGCATTACTTATGCAGATGGAAGTATGAAAACTACTAAATTGGTGGTAAAATAAATGGAACAGTTCATTGAGATCGGCAAGAACCGATTATGACCCTGCAACATTAGGCTATATTAAGAACACATCGTCACTTGGTGACACGATAAAGTCATTATAAGATAATCATATTGGCGATAACGTTATGATGGGCACTACTTACTGCTTTCCTATCTGATGAAGATACTCGGCAGGGGTGATGCCCATCATCTTCTTGAAGGTAGAGAAGAACGACGATTTCTTAAAACCGCACTGTTCGGAAAGAGCAATAAGTGTGTATCTGGAGTATGCCTTATCGGCAAGACGGTGTTTAAATTCCTCCAGACGATAGCTGTTAATAAAGTCATAATAGTTTTGATGAACATACATATTCAACGTCTGCGAGAGTTTCAATCCAGAGCATCCTAAAGCGGACGCTATGTCTGAGAGTTTTAACGAAGGATTAAGATACGGTTTTTCAGTCTCTATATAAGTTGTGAGACGTTGATACAATTGTACCAACTCCATATCGTTCATTTTTACACGACTGTATTTCCCATTTTGGGCAGCCTCTTCAGCAATCCGGTGGGCTTCTAACTCGGCTAAATAAGCCTTAAGTTTCATAAATATAATACGCATAACAATGGCTAGACAAATAAATAATATCAGTTCAGTAATAGCCCATACAGAAGGATAAACAACAACAGTAAACGGTATAACAGTCTTACTACCTGCCACACGAAGATAAATTTTGTTGATACCAAGATGAAAACTGCTGCAGGTAACGAGAGCTTTATCATCTACCACAGTCCACTGTTCATCTGAATTAATCAGGTACTCGTAATAATTGCCATCAGGATTGCCATAATTCAGGACAATGGGTTTGAACGACAATTTCTGACTGACAATATTCCACATGAGAGATATCTTATGGTCGATGAGAAACTCCGTCTCCTTTACCTTATCAACTTCTTCATTATCGATAGAAACATCATCGGTAGCTATACTGAACGGCTCATCATTATATTTATTGAGAGTTGCTGTATTTGCATATACGAGACCGTTAAGACTGCCTATCCATAAATTGCCAGTATCATCAATGCGACACGATCCCGTACTAAATTCTTTACCCGTCATGTTATACTCGTCACCATAATGACGGAAACTGTGAAAGTCACGGTCAAAACAAAAAAGTCCCTTTTCTGTACCCATCCAATATTGGCCATGTTTGGGGTCATATATAACCAAACTTATAAAATTGTTCCATACTGATTTTTGAAGAGATATGGAATGATAACGATCCATATCTTCATTGGTTCTGAACAATCCTGCCAATGAATAGCAGACAATGTTATCGTTATCACCTAAAGTGCAGTTTAGTTCTGACACATTATTAAGAAATCCTGAAGGAAACCCTGATGAATGAATAATACCATCCTGAGGATTGTATATACAAAGACCTTTCTGAGTAGATATCCAGCAACGGCCCTGTCGATCGAACATCATACTATTAACATAGCTGTTATACAATTGTGAGTTCTTTTGCGAATAATGTACCATGGCTGTTGGTCGATTACTGTTATAAACAAATACACCCTGATTGCCTCCCATCCATAATTCGTTCTGAGGTGAGACAAGCAGTTTACTGAAACTGCCGGTCATAAGAGCAGGATTTTCTGGAAAGCGACTAAATGTAAGCGTTGATGGATTAAAAATACTTATTCCTCCATCATAAGTAGCAACATAATACTTCCGGTCATAAAAACATATAGACGTAACTATGCTTCCTCCGATCACAGACGGAGGGAAATACTTGACGATGTTAGCTTTCTCGTCAATAAAGTAGAGTCCGTTACGCGTACCTATTATCTTCTGAGTGCCATTGATACAGAAGCTACGTACATTCATATCATCGCTTTTAAACGATCCGAATGAATATATATGAAAAAGCGGACGACAATAATAATTGTACGAAACACCGCGGCGGTAATAACCGAACCAATTGACACCAGACTTATCATGAAGAAAACAATATACGGAATTATCCTGAAGTCTCAGTGAGGATTTTACATTATATGAATTTGTTATCTGATTGTTTTTAAGCGATATAACATGTGCTCCGTTACCATCGGTAGCCACATAAAGATTTCTATTATCTGTGGACAAATCAGTTATAACATTGCAGCCGACATCTACATAATGGCTGAACTTACCCTGTTTGACATTGAGTACAAACAGCCCTGCGTTATCACTGCCTATATATACCATATCTCCAACCACGGTAAGCGTATGGAGTGTGCCAATAAAATTGATCTGACGTTTCAGATTAAAGGCCTTCATTCGAGACGTTACTCTATCAAAGAAGTACAATTCGTTGTTAGAAAGCAACCACACACGATGCTTGCTATCTACAAAGATATCCTTGAGCACATTATTTTCAGTCATCCTGTCACGACTTACGATATAATGCTTTGTTTTTCCTCTATAATATGTGTATAAACCATCATCACTTCCTAAATAAAGAATATTGCCATCCGATGCCAGAGCATGAACAGAACCTTTTGACTCAGGAATAATACGTTTAAGACCATTGCGGTCTGACGAAAAAGCATAAGCTCCTGATGAGGTTCCTACATACATATTATGATCTACAGTCTGAGCAATATCATAAATCGCATTGAGTTCACGGTTGGGAGTCGCATTAAAGGTACGCAACCGATATCCGTTGAAACTATTTAAGCCATTACCTGTTCCTATCCATATGATACCATACTTGTCCTTGAATATTTTAAAAACTGACTCACCGGCAAGACCATTCTGCACATTCAGATTATTGACTACAGGATATTCTGATGCAATGACCTCTACACTGACTAACAATGTAAGTGCCAGCAAAATAAAAATATGGGATAGACGGTCTTTCATTTATGGTACTATACTATATTTTGCAAAGATAAGGAAAATAATATAGCCATACTATTATTCGGAAGTTTATTTTGCACAAAAAATATACATTTTTTGAGTCCAATAAGATTTATAAACCTAAAATGTAAGTCCAGCTAAATTAGATAAGATATCACAACAATCTAATTATCAATAACTTAATAAAATTATATCCGAAATAATTTGATTGGAACTCTTCGTGGAAAGAAAAGTAGAGAGTTCTGTATTAATCGACTAAATTTGCATCATCATTGAAACCAAATTTAGTATTAAAAATATCATACCATGAACTTTAAGAATTTACAAAAATCAGATCTTATCAGTGAAGCCTTCACAATGTATAAAGATGTACTTGAGGGTTATATCAACCGTCGCATAAAGGACAAAGATAAGTCGAAAGACATTTTACAGGACGTATTTCTTAAACTGCTTGAATATAAAGACATGCTATGTGCTGATAGTCTGAAGAGTTTTATCTTTACTATCGCTCAGAACAAAATCGTAGACTATCTACGCCGAGAACAAAAAAAGAGTGCCATTCAGTCGTATTTGTTTGACATCCAGGAGTCAAACATTTATCTTCATATAGAAAAGGAAATTTCCGAGAAGGAGATACTAACCAAAGAAGAAAAGATCATTGAAGCGATGCCCCGTCAACGTTCTTTAGTATATAAGATGTCACGCTTCGAAGAAAAATCGTTGGATGAGATCGCCTTCACGATGAATCTGAGCAAACGTACAATAGAATCACACCTATTTCTTGCAAGACGTGAGATAAGGGAAAGTATCAGAAGAATAATATAAACTATTTACAAGATTAAAAGTCAATATTCCATTAATTCTTATTATATTATGAGAACCCTAACTTTATTTAAATTTCTTTTATATCAATGCAAATCTGACCGAAGTCAATCATTGCATTGATGAGACGTATCTCCCTATAGGTGTGAAGATCGTCAAGTTTAATATCCTTTTCTGATATGATATTACGGTCTAACAGATATTGTCGCATGGTGCCTTTGAGCAATGGATGCTTAGGAGTATGCCATGCAGTGCCATCCGATAAGACGACATTCGTATATGAGGTATCTGTTATAAGTCCATTTTTTATGATTAGAATATCATCCTTATTCCCCTTTTGCACGGATAGTTTATCCAGACTGCTGCGGTCTATGCCTTTATAAGAGTAATCTATGATGTCGTCCGTTACTATTTTCAAAGTCTTAATCTGGCGCATTTTGTATTCCGAGATGGAAAATGCAGTAAAGCCATCGCCGTTATAACAAACTTTCGCTTTACCTGTAAACACCTTACAATCAGACAAGATATCCTCCAGACACAAGATATCGCATCCAGGCCAGAAATGCTGTCTTGTGTCATTCATACGTTTATGATGATATGAAAGATTGTTGATGATACCGTCAGTGACCCTGATTGTTTCAAAATATTGGCACATATACTTTTTGTATGATTTCGTTGTATTCATCTCTCCATTTACTCTTTGCCGTAATACCTCCGCCGGCTTTAAAATAAAGTTGAGAGTTTTCCTGATCTATAAATCGTATCATGACAGCGCTGTCAATGCAATGATTTTGATATATCCCCATGATACCCGTATAAAACCCTCTCTGATAATTCTCGGCTTCAGATATGATATCAATCGTCTTCTTCTTTGGAGCTCCCGTAATAGAACCGGCCGGAAGCATTGAAAACAGAATATCCCCGATATGGTCTGGATAATTATCAGGTAACATGCCGCTTATTTCTGAGCTTGTCTGAAGTATAGGACCTTTGTTGGTATTGATGTGCTGCACATACCTGTACCTATCAACCTTTATGTTTGTTGCTACTATGCCAAGGTCATTTCTGATCAAGTCAACGATGGTGGCATGTTCTGCAGCTTCTTTATCATTCATCATCAGCACCGTCTCTGCATCAGGAATAGTTGCATCGATAGTACCTTTCATAGGAAAGGATTTAATACATTGTTTATTTATCCTCACAAATGTTTCAGGTGAAAAACATACCAGCTGATTCTTGATCCATAACTTATAGGGTGCTTCCGAGCGATGGAATATTGCCTCTAAACCGAGATTTGTCTTTATTGGTATACGACATGTAAGATTGGCGAGATAACTGTTGCCTTCGTATATATTTGACTGTATTCTATCATAACTGCTCTTATATACGACAGACGATTCCGGAAAGATATCCCATTCTACCGTACCGTTGTCATCGCAAACCGTATTAATAAGATTACTTTTACCTCTAAAATAGAATCTACATTCATTGGCATCAATATCAGAAAGCTCTTCTATATACGACTGGGTCTGGTCGTAATTTATAATAAAAATATAGGATTTATCTGCCTTAGACAAACCATTCATTCTGGATATAGCCTCTTCCTTATTATATACGTTCATGAAGGCACTGCATTATATTGCAAAATAATCAAAATCATCAGAAAGACAAAAGAACCTTTGGTAGAATGGCTATTTCTTGTATTACACTTGAAATAAGCCTATCCCTTTTTCTCTTTCTCTTTCTTCTTCAGCACAATCTTCACGCGATCTACAATCAGAAGCGGATCAATATTCTTCATGCAGGCATAGTCGCCACGCAGACATTGCTTATTACCGTAAATGGAACAAGGGCGACATAACAGGTCGATCTGCACAGCATTCGAGGGATCCTGGTTCCACCCCATAAAACCGGCATAGGGATGAGTGGCACCCCAAACGCTCACCACAGGAACATTTACCAAAGAGGCAAAATGCATATTTGCACTGTCCATGGATATCATTACATCCAGATGACTCATGAGTATCATTTCCTGAGGGATACCTTCGAGATGAGCTCCTACGCTGACACAACTGGGGTATTTCTGAGCCCAACTGTTGATAATATCAAGTTCCTTTTCGCCGGCACCGAATAAAAAAATACGTGCCTGCGGATGACTGAGGGAAAGACTTTCCACTACCTTCTCCATAAGGTGGACGGGATAAATCTTACCCTGATGGGCAGCAAAGGGAGCGATGCCGATCCACTGCTGAAACATTTTCTTAGGTCCGACGATGGCAGGAAGCATATTCAGATTGCCACCTTCGGGAGGATAGATAGAGGTAAAATCGATTTTTACAGGATAACCCAGTTCGGCAAGGACATCGGCATAATTCTGAAAAGAAGTAGGTTGCTGCTCTAAAACCTTATTTTTTTCATCCAAGAGATGACGTTTTCCGTTACGATGCTTATTGATATGAGCCACCGGGTGACGATCGACATAAAAGCGCATACGTAAGTATGACGAACGGAGTACATTATGGAAGTCAGCCACACAGGTGAAATTTTTCGCTGCCAAACGGCGATAAAGCTTAGCAAGGCCGTGAATACCGTGATATTCATGATTGACATCAGCTTCCATAAAACCGACATTAGGCGCCAGATCTTCAAAGAACGGACGCGCATAACCCCTACTGAGCACTGTAATGCGCAGATGAGGGTACTGACGGGCCAAAGAGTAAACCACGGGGACTGTCATAGCAACATCGCCCATGGCAGAAAAGCGTATTATAAGTATATGCTCCGCTCTCATAAGAGATTATTTCTTATTGCCGTTATTGTATAAAATGGGGTTCATTGACGGATCATTGTACATCTTCATCTGTCGATACACCTTCATATATTTGCGTCCGGCAGCTATATCGTCGAGAAGTTGGTCAATGGCTGTCATCAAATCCTTCTGCTGTTCCAAGAGAACCGTGAGTTTGGAAGCACATGCACTCTTGTGCTCATCCGAAGCATCAGTCCTCTCTGCCTCCTCACGCATGTGAAATATTTTTAATGCGAGAATAGACAGACGGTCAATGGCCCATGCAGGGCTTTCTGTATTGATCGTGGCATTAGGTAGTACATTGGTCTGACTATACTCTTGACGGAAATAACTATCAATCTGTTCTACAAGATCGGTACGATCCTGATTACTGCCATCTATACGGCGCTTAAGTGACAAGGCATTCACCGGATCAATGTGCGGATCACGAATGATATCTTCGTAATGCCACTGAACTGTATCTATCCAGCATTTAAGGTAAAGGCGGTTTTCTACAGTATCCCTGTTATACGGATTATTGATTGGTCTATCCACGTTGTCGTTGATATGATAGTCTTTTATGGCCTGAAAGAATATCTCGTTGCAATGTTGTGAAAATGACATATTAGTAATTTACATGCTATAATTTAACATGCAAAACTAATCAAATTTTTTCATATTGCCAACAATTTTATCATAAATTAGTCTTTATCAGAAAAGATTGAGTATTTTTGCACACAGTTATGAAGATAGTTATTGACGACAAAATACCTTTTATCAGAGATTCAATAAATGAGATTGCTGATGAGGTACGATACATTTCCGGCAAAGATATATGTGCCGAGGACGTCAAAGATGCTGATGCGCTGATAGTTCGTACACGTACAATATGCAATAGGCATCTTCTTGAAGGGAGCAATGTGAGATTTGTTGCCACTGCCACTATAGGTTTCGACCATATCGACACCAAATATATGAGCGAGGCGGGCATAGATTGGATGAACTGCCCCGGCTGCAATGCTGCATCAGTGGCACAATATGTGAGGTCAACAATTATACTGCTTAACCGCTACAGAGGACTTAACCTAAAGGGTAGCTGCCTAGGTATCGTCGGTTGCGGACATGTGGGCACTAAAGTCAAGGAAGTGGCTGAAGAATTGGGAATGAGGGTTCTGATAAACGATCCGCCGCGAGAAGAACGGGGCGACCACGAACAATTCGTGACTATTGACGAGATTGTAGAGACATGCGATGTTATCACATTTCACGTACCTATAATAAAAGAAGGGAATCACACCACATGGCACCTATGCGACAGCCATCTGTTGGAGAAGATGAAGAAAGCCCCTTTCATCATTAACACAAGCAGAGGCTCCGTAGTCGATAATACTGCTCTTCTGAAAGCTCTCGATGATAGGACAATCAAAGATGCCATCATAGATACATGGGAAAACGAACCAGACATATGTCTTCCTTTATTATATAAGGTATATATAGGCACACCTCATATCGCAGGATATTCGGCCGACGGAAAGGCGAATGCCGACAATATGGTAATCGAAGGATTATGCCGACATTACGGACTGGTAAATAAATATCACATTGACCCACCTACCCTGCCGGATACATTCCGACTGCCGGACGACAAAAACGACGCTGCATTAGCTCTATATAATCCATTGGAAGATAGTGAAAGGTTAAAATCACATTCTGAAAGATTTGAATGGCTAAGAGGTAATTATCCTCTGAGAAGAGAAATAATATGAAAAACATACGATAATTTGCACAAAAGTGGGTATTGTGTGCAACGTGGAATGCTTTTTTTGGCAAAAAGTTTGCATAAATGAATAAAAAAGTGTTCCTTTGCAGCCGAATTTTTCAAGAAGAAATCATTATTAACATTTTAAACATTACAATTATGTCTGAAATTGAATCAAAAGTAAAAGCAATTATCGTCGACAAATTAGGCGTAGAGGAATCTGAGGTTAAACCAGAGGCAAGTTTCACTAACGATCTTGGTGCAGACTCATTGGATACAGTAGAACTTATCATGGAATTCGAAAAAGAATTCGGTATTTCTATTCCAGATGATAAAGCTGAGAAAATTGCTACTGTCGGCGATGCTATTACATACATCGAAGAAAACGCAAAATAATTCCTTAAACATTTAACATGGAATTAAAAAGAGTTGTAGTAACAGGTTTAGGAGCAGTTACTCCTGTCGGTAACACACCAGAAGAATTGTGGGAAAACCTCCTTGCTGGTGTTAGCGGAGCAGGGCCCATTACTCATTTTGACGCATCCAAGTGCAAGACTCACTTCGCTTGCGAAGTGAAAGGACTGAATATAGGCGAATATGTGGACCGCAAAGAGGCTCGCAAGATGGATCCTTATACTCAGTTTGCTATGGTAGCAGCCGAACAGGCTGTAAGAGATTGCAAGATAGACTTGGATACTGTAAACAAAAACCGCATTGGAGTTATCTTTGGTGTTGGCATCGGTGGTATAAAGACTTTCGAAGAGGAGGTTTCCTACTATGCTAAAAACGAAGAGGCAGGTCCAAAGTTCAACCCGTTCTTCATTCCTAAAATGATTGCGGATATAGCAGCAGGTCAAATATCTATAAAATATGGATTCCATGGACCTAACTATACCACGACGTCAGCTTGTGCATCATCATCACACGCACTAGCAGATGCATTCAACCTTATCCGTTTGGGCAAAGCTGACATCATCTTAGGTGGTGGAGCAGAGGCTGCTCTCTGTATGTGTGGTGTGGGTGGTTTCAATGCCATGCACGCTTTGTCAACACGTAATGATGATGCAGAACACGCTTCTCGCCCATTCAGCGCAAGCCGCGACGGATTCGTCATGGGAGAAGGTGCAGGTTGCCTTGTTCTCGAAGAACTCGAACACGCGAAAGCACGTGGAGCAAAGATTTACGCTGAAATGGTGGGAGAAGGCATGAGTGCCGATGCTTACCATATCACAGCTTCCCACCCTGAGGGATTAGGAGCAAAGCTCGTAATGTTAGCGGCTATCGAAGATGCAGGTATTAAACCTGAAGACATCGATTACATCAATGTGCATGGTACTTCTACTCACGTCGGTGATATTTCTGAAGCTAAGGCTATCAAGGATGTCTTCGGTGATGCAGCTTATAAACTGAATATCAGTTCAACAAAATCGATGACAGGTCACCTGCTCGGTGCTGCTGGTGCTATTGAAGCCATGGTGAGTGTACTTTCAATAAAGAACGATATCGTTCCGCCAACAATCAACCATGAAGAGGATGATAAAGATGAGGAGATTGATTACAATCTCAACTTTACATTCAACAAAGCCCAGAAGCGCACAGTACGTGCGGCACTGAGTAATACTTTCGGTTTCGGCGGACATAACGCATGCGTTATATTCAAAAAGTATGACCTATAACTTTATCGATAGAATAAGGCTCCATTTCCGTAAGGAAAAGGAGCTTTATTTTTCTTTGTATTCTATCATGGGTTTTTATCCTCATAATATCCGGATATACCAACAAGCATTGATGCACAAGTCGGCTGCTCAAAAGAATGTCAAGGGCAGACCACTAAATAATGAACGTCTTGAATTTCTAGGCGACGCCATTCTTGATGCTATCGTCGGAGACATCGTTTACCGCCACTTTGAAGGTAAACGTGAAGGTTTCCTCACAAACACCCGCAGTAAGATTGTACAGCGCGACACACTCAATAAACTAGCTTCAGAAATGGGGTTGGCGCAACTAATCAAGTCATCTGGCCATTCCTCATCACACAACAGCTATATGGGGGGCAACGCATTCGAAGCACTCGTTGGTGCCATCTATCTGGACCGCGGATATGTTTTTTGTATGCATTTCATGCAAAAACGTATTCTCGCACAGCTCATCAACATCGACAAAGTGGCTTATAAGGAAGTAAATTTCAAAAGCAAACTCATAGAATGGAGCCAGAAAAACCGTGTAGAGGTGGATTTCCGACTTGTGAGCCAGGACAAGGAAGACAACAGTAGCCCAGTTTTTACCTATCAGGTATTTATGGAAAATATTGAAGCCGGGAAAGGACGTGGATACTCCAAAAAGGAAAGTCAGCAGGAGGCGGCAAAAGAGACTCTTGAGGAACTGCGCCGGAAGCCACAATTCATTGACAACGTATTCGCTGCAAAAGGGAAACGCACACAACAGGAAGAAGAACCTGTAGAAGTGGTGCCTGACACGAAAGAAAAAGAGGACTTCATCATCACAAAAGATATTGATGATCATGAAATAACGGCCAAAGGGTCTGATGAAATAATTGTTCAGGACATTACCCAAATTACAGAATCTAATGAATCTTTTGTTGAGGAACAGTTAACTGTCTTCAAGAAAGACTATGAGAAAACAACGGAAAACGATAAAACTCAGGAAAGTTCCTTAGAGAATGAATTTGACCTGTCCGATATCACCAGTGTCCCTAAAGACCTGACCGAAGAAGATATTATAGCAACTGCCGAAGCAGCTGCCTTTGCCGGGAAAGAATAATGAGAATTCTTTCTGAACGAAAGAAGAACCGGTATCCCCAGTAAAATTCAACGAACCAAAATAAATCAAATGATGTTTGAAATATATTGAGGTGAGAATGAATTTGACAAAGTAATAAAAGCAAAAACTTCGTTATTTATTTTGTATTTCGCTCGGTTTGCATTATCTTTGCTTCCTTAAAGTGAAGGTGATGGGTAGAAGCATGTTATCATATTAAACACTACGACCTTCTCATAAAGAATAGAATATGAGTTTAACTCGAATTGCAAGCAAAATTTTTTTACCTCGTCAGAAAGAACTAGACAGGTACACCAGAGATGCCGAGGCTTTACAGTGGCAAACGCTGTCGAATATCGTCAGTGAAGCACAAGACACTGAATACGGGAGGAACCACTTGTTCGCCGACATCAATAGTTATAATGACTTTGCCAACAATGTGCCAGTAAACACATACGAAGAACTGAAGGCAGACATTGACCGTATGCGCCATGGTGAGTGTGACGTGCTATGGAAGGGACGAGTAAAATGGTATGCAAAATCATCTGGAACGACAAACGACAAAAGTAAATTTATTCCTGTCAGCAACGAGGGACTACATCACATCCACTACAAAGGAGGATTTGATGTAGTGGCTTTATATCTGAAGAACAACCCCAACAGCCGATTGTTTGATGGCAGAAGCCTCATCTTAGGAGGCAGCCACTCTGCCAATTACAATCTTCCTAATAGTCTTGTCGGCGACCTTAGTGCCATTCTGATTGAGAATATCAATCCACTAGCCAACATGGTGCGCATTCCAAAGAAATCAACGGCTCTCCTATCCGACTTTGAAATCAAGCGTGACCGCATCGCACGCGAGACTATGAATAAAAATGTGACAAACATCAGTGGCGTTCCGTCATGGATGTTATCTGTCCTCAGTCGCGTAATGGAACTTACGGGCAAGACACATCTTGAGGAGGTATGGCCGAACCTCGAAGTGTTCTTCCACGGCGGTGTGGCATTCACTCCTTACCGCAAACAATATCAACAACTCATCACATCTCCAGGTATGCATTACATGGAGACATATAATGCCAGCGAAGGCTTTTTCGGATTACAAAGCGACCCATCTGACCCTGCAATGCTGCTGATGGTGGACTATGACGTGTTCTATGAATTCATACCCACTGAAGAAATAGACGATGAAAAACCTCATATCATTCCTCTTCAGGATATTGAGATTGGGAAAAACTATGCAATGGTGATATCAACATCGTGCGGACTATGGCGTTATATGATTGGCGACACAGTAAAATTCACATCTAAAGATCCATATAAATTTGTCATTACCGGACGCACCAAACACTTTATCAACGCTTTCGGAGAAGAGTTGATTGTGGACAATGCAGAAAAGGGACTGGCATACGCATGTGAAAAGACGTCCTCTGAAGTGCTGGAATATACTGCCGCGCCGGTCTTTATGGATGACAAAGGGAAATGCCGTCATCAATGGCTGATAGAATTCTTACGCGAGCCTAAAGACTTGAACGAGTTTGCGATCATCCTCGACAAACGCCTGCAGGAAATCAACTCCGACTATGAAGCTAAAAGACATAAGGATATCACGCTTCAACATCTTGAAGTAGTGAAGGCACGCAAGGATCTCTTTAACGATTGGCTTAAGGCCAAAGGTAAACTGGGCGGACAACACAAAGTTCCACGACTGAGCAACAGCCGCGATAATATTGACGAAATGTTGAAAATGAACCGATGAACATAAGAAACACTATCTATGCAGCTTTCGCGCTGCTTTCTATCACATCATGTGCCAAGATGGGGTCTCCTGACGGTGGTATGTACGATGAGACACCTCCGAAGATTATGTCGACATCGCCTGCAGATAAGTCGACAAACATTAATACACATAAGATAAGTATCAATCTTGATGAATTCATTAAACTTGAAGATGCTCAAGAGAAAGTAATTGTTTCTCCTCCTCAACTGGAGGTGCCCGACATTAAGGCTGAGGGCAAGAAGGTGGTTGTAGATCTTAAAGACACGCTCAAAGAGAATACCACGTACACTATAGACTTTTCTGATGCTATCTCCGATAATAACGAAGGAAATCCGCTTGGTAACTATACATACAGTTTCTCTACCGGCAATCAAATAGACACACTCGAGGTGTCAGGCAATGTGTTGGCAGCAGATAATCTGGAACCGATCAAAGGAATTCTTGTCGGATTATATAACGACCTCTCAGATACGGCATTCACCAAGAAGCCTCTACTGAGAGTGTCACGTACCGACAGCCGTGGTCACTTTATTATAAAAGGTATAGCACCAGGTACTTACAGAGCCTTTGCAATTAATGATGCTGATGGCAACTACCGCTTCAGTCAAAAGAGTGAACAGATAGCGTTCAACCGCGATTCATTAAGACCGACTTGCGGACCGTCGCTACGTCAGGACACCCTATGGCGCGACTCACTCCATATTGACAGCATACGACAAGTGGGATACACTCGATTCCAACCTGACAACATCGTTCTTCTGGCCTTCACGGAGGAACAGACAGATAGAGCCTTTCTGAAGACAGAACGACAGGAGCCAAATAAATTCACGATTTATTTCAGCCATGGAGACAAAAATCTACCTAAGATTCGCGGTCTGAACTTCAACGAGAAGAATGCATTCATCATTGAACCCTCACAGAAGAATGATACCATCCGTTATTGGTTGCGCGATACGATCCTCTGTAATCAGGATACCCTAAGGATGGAGATGCAATACATGATGACCGACACTACAGGACTACTCATAAGCAAAACCGACACACTGGAGGTTCTGTCGAAGGAATCGTATGCGAAACGCCTAAAACAGAAAAACAAGAAATATGAAGAGTGGAAGAAGGAACAAGATAAGGCTAAGAAGAAAGGAGAGGAATACGAGAAAGTGATGAAACCTGAATTCCTAGAACCGAAATATAACATACCAACAACAATAAGTCCCATCGACATCATGACTATTGAGATGCCTAGTCCGTTAAGGAAATGCGACTCCTCAGCAGTACATCTATACGCGAAACACGATTCATTATGGTATAATTCTCAATTTATCTTCAGAAAGAAGGTGGGAACACCGCGCACATACGAAATACTAGGTGAATGGCGGCCTGAGATAGAATACAGCATCGAAGTTGATTCCGATGCCTTCGAGGACATTTACGGCCTGATCTCAAAAGGATTCAAAGGAGGTACCAAAGTGGGTAATCTCAACACATACTGTTCTCTTTTTCTTTCCCTTGAAGGGGTGCAGGACACAGGGGCTATCGTGCAACTGCTCGACAAATCAGACAACCCTGCCTATCAGGTCAGAGCGAAAAATAATCATGCCGACTTCTATTATCTGAGGCCTGAGACATATTACATGAGAGTATTATACGACACTAACGGCAATGGGGTATGGGATACAGGCTTATATGCCGACAACCGACAACCGGAGCGTGTATGTTATTATCCGAAAGCAATAGAATGTAAAGCTAAATGGGATGTCACTCTATCGTGGAACGTGAACGCTACTTCGATATCAAAACAGAAACCTATCGATATTACGAAGCAGAAACCAGATAAAGGGAAGAAACGTGCAAACCGCAATGCTCAAAGGTCAAAAAAATTGTGACAAAAAGATACTAATAATTAATAAATTATGAGATCAACTGTAAAGGTAATATTTATCACTTTGCTGCTGGCTGTGTTGAAAACACCGGTCTTAGCTCAATGTGGAAGCGAAAACAATGCTTTCAAGTCGGGTGAGATATTATCTTACGACTTGTACTACAACTGGAAATTCATCTGGGTGAAAGCAGGAACTGCTTCGATGAGCACCGTCCAAAGCTTTTTCCAGGGGAAACCTGCTTACCGCGCCAGTCTTACAACAAAAGGTAGCAGTAAGGTGGATAATATGTTTGTGTTGCGCGACACTCTGCTGTGCTACACCGGTACCGATCTTGTGCCGCATTACTATCGTAAAGGAGCGCACGAGGGTAGCAGATACACTGTGGATGAAGTTTGGTACAGTTACGACAACGGTAAATGCAAGATAAGGCAACACTATCAAAACAAAGACGGAGAACACAAATATAAGAACAGCGAAGATACAAAATGTATCTATGACATGATGAGTATGCTTATTCGTGCACGCAATTTCAGTACAGAAGGATTTAAGCCCGGCCATAAGATTTATTTTCCACTCGCCGACGGTGACAATGTGAACAACGGTTTGCTCATTTATCGCGGAAAGGAAGATTTCAAAATGGAAAAACAGAATACTACTTTCCGGTGTCTTGTCTTCTCCTTCATGGACACCGACAAGGATAAGGAGGTCATAAGATTTTATGTCACCGACGATGATAACCATATCCCCGTTCGTCTGGATATGTTCCTTAACTTCGGTGTCGCAAAAGCCTTTATCAGTGGAATGCGCAATCTACGAAACCCAATGAAATCAATAATAAAATAAAAAAAAGTCCACTTCAAATATTGAAGTGGACCTTTTTTATATATCGTTTTCACCAAAAGAATCAGCTGTCATACACTTAAGATTTTTAGCCAACTGTTCGATGCTACTGGCACCTACGAGTACCGATGTTACGGCCTTATGGTGGAGAATCCATGCCAGTGCCATTTCGGCCAGCGTCTCATTACGTCCCTCAGCAATGCCGTTCCACGCTCTCAGTTTTTCCAATAACTCTTCTGTAAGCATGTCCTTCTTAAGGAATTGCCCCTGAGACATTCTTGAACCCTCAGGCACACCCTTCAGATAACGATCAGTCAGAAGTCCCTGCGCCAGTGGTGAGAAGGAGATAAACCCAACACCCTCTTTCTCCATGAGGTCTATTATGCCGTCATTGACAGGAGCACGGTCTATCATATTCAGCCGTCCCTGATAGATTAAGAGTGGCACATGCTGGTCACGCAGATAGTTGATGGCAAACTTTGTCGCCTCTAGGGGCCAACGTGAGATACCCACATATAATGCTTTCCCCGCATGCACTACGTCGATGAGAGCCTGTAATGTCTCCTCAAGAGGAGTTTCCGGATCATAACGGTGGCTGTAAAAGAGATCTACATATTCCAGCCCCATACGTTTCAGACTCTGGTCAAGGCTGGCCATGAGATATTTTCTTGAGCCCCAGTTTCCATAAGGACCCGGCCACATATCATAACCGGCCTTGGTGCTGATAAACAGTTCATTACGAAACGGTCTAAAATCATCATCTATCAATCTCCCCAATGTCTCCTCGGCACTACCGTAAGGAGGGCCATAGTTATTAGCAAGATCGAAATGCGTTATACCATTCTCGAAAGCATAACGCGCAATCTTCCGGCATTTGGAATAATCATCCACCTTGCCGAAATTATGCCAAAAGCCAAGACTTACTCGTGGCAGCAAAACACCGCTGCGGCCACAACGTTCATAAACCATACGTCCATCATAACGATTCTCATCCATCTTAGACACAATTACTTTTTCTGTTGTTTTCATGAATGCAAATATACATGTATCTTTTGAAAAAAGTTACAATTTCTTCACTATTCTCAAGGCGGAAAATGGTTTCCCGGGCAGTTGAACAAGACACTCACCAGAGTAAATTCCATCTAATGGAACGACCGTCATCCCCCAGGCATCAATCAGATCTATGTGATAATTCTTATCTTTAGGTAAGTTGAGTATCTCGCTACAAGGCTGGTCACGATTGAAATAAATAAGGTAGAAATCGTTTTTATATGACAGGGCATGATATGGCATCCACGAAGCAGTAACCGTGGCGGGTGTCAGATCTCCGGGAGCAGACTCAATGATCTGCCTAAGAAATTTTATTCGTGCGGGACTCTGACCACGTAGGACACCTCCCTTCGACCACCACAGCTCGTCGTTGGAATCTTTTCCTAATCGCACCGGATTTTCTGTAAGTATAGTCTCTCCATGACCCACATAAGCCCCATTTATGACCCCACGCCAGAACTTATCGGTCATTTCCTCACCAGTGAGGTCACCCCACGACCAGTTGATATTCCCTTCATAGCGACATTCATCATAACTGACAGGTTTGTGGTATAGTCGACTGTATTTAGGGGCTTCATTTGTCTCCTCTCTCTGAAGAGAAACATGAGTGATATATTTATTCTTGTGATCAAATATAATACTACCATTGTGAATACTTCTCAAGTGATTGTATGGATCGTTCTTTGCGAATATCTCAAGATAATGATTCCAGTCATCAAGTTTTTTAGCAGGCATAAAATCATACTCATTTGCCATGCTCCACCACACATTCTTATACGCTGCAAAACGTGCGATAATATAATTGATGTACAAATCATCGGTCTTGCGATCCATCTTGCTGAATCCCCAACGGTCGTAGGGATGAAATACAATAAGATCGGCCTCTATACCTAGAGAATCGAGACGTTCAATGCAACTCTCCAGATTACGAAAATAATCAGGATTAAAACGTGTATAATCCCAGTTAGTAGGAGCGGAACCTTCAAACGGATAATAAATCGGTTCATTATGATTCCAATCATAACTCTTAGGAAATATACACATACGCATTTTATTGAAATACCCTGCGGAAAGAGTCTTTATTGTCTCGTCTATCAGACTTTTACGTTGATGAGCCCAAGCATAACAGGTAGTACCAAACGGACAATATCGTTTTCCGTCGGCATAAGCAAAGTGCATGCTGTCTTTTACCATCACAGGGCCATAATTATTCTTGCCCGCAGGAATGCAGACGAAAGAGCCTTTTTTGCCGTTCAGTGCCTTTACATTACTATAAGTTCTGTATGTCCACTTCCCCTCACGTGATGGCATAAATCTCAACTTATAAACACCCTTTCCATCATAGAACCCCGGTACACGAACCGTATCCTTACTGTTTATAAAAATGCCCCTCAATTGATTCTCTGTAAAGGGATTTCCTATAGAAGGACCATTCAGCGTTAACTCGAATACTCTCCACTTTTCTGTTTTGTTCTCACCAAGTACTACCGACTGGCAAACAACCAATAGCACCAACGTCAAAATTATATTTTTTCTCATATTACCATGCAAATAAGCCCAGACACAAGATTAACAAAAATCGTCAATTAGATTGCAAATATACACAAAAGTTGAATATCACGATTAATATTTCCACACAATTCTGATTGTTATCAAGAAAAGAGCAAAATCGCACCCCAAGTAGCGTCGTTTCTTCAGAAATATACAATATTTTTTAGGAAACAAGAAAATTACCAATTAATGTTTATCTGTTAACGTTATTTAATATTAAGAGAATATATTTGCAGATCCAAATAATAATCGTACCTTTGCAAAAGATAAAGATGACAAGCGTCATGATTATTATATGAGAATCTTCGTGGTTTGCATCTTATCATAGAACGTAATTACTATTGTGCAGGGCTCAGCACCCTCTTCTCCCATCATAATATTTACGTCTGTTTCGGATAGACCCTTTGTCTACCCGCGATGGAAATATTATTTATTTACATATAAAAACATTTATGACATTCAAAGAATTGAATATTTCTGAGCCAATATTGAAGGCTCTCATTAACAAAGAGTACGAAAACCCAACACCTATTCAGGAAAAAGCAATACCTATTGCGCTAGATAACCGTGATATAATAGGTATCGCACAAACAGGAACCGGAAAGACAGCGGCCTTTGCCATCCCAATTATCCAACTGCTCACACAACAGACATCAATAAAAAAACAACACAAGATACAAGCGCTTATTCTCACTCCTACCCGCGAACTGGCAATACAGATCGACGAGTGTTTTTCTGATTACGCTGAATACACCGACCTACGTCATACTGTTGTCTTCGGAGGAGTAAACCAAAATCCGCAGGTACAAGAGGTGAAACGTGGCACAGACGTGCTCATAGCAACACCGGGACGCCTACTCGACCTTATCAACCAGGGATTTATACACCTCGACGATATCAAGCACTTCGTTCTCGACGAGGCCGACCGCATGCTCGACATGGGGTTCATCCATGACATCAAACGTATCCTGCCTCTGCTTCCGAAGTCTAGACACACAATGCTATTCTCAGCTACAATGCCGACAACAATAGCCGAACTTTCGCGTACGATCTTAAATAAACCGACACGTGTGGAAGTGGCTCCCGCATCATCAGTAGTAGAAACCATCAAGCAGAGTCTCTACTTCGTGGAGAAACCTGAGAAGAGTCAGTTACTTGTCAACATACTGAAAGAAGACAAGGAAAAATCTATTCTTGTTTTCTCGCGTACTAAACATGGTGCCGATAAAATAGCAAAAGTACTCAACAGATCAGGTATCCTATGCGACGCCATACATGGTAACAAGTCACAGAATGCACGCCAACGCGCACTCAGTAACTTTAAAACAGGTAAGACTCATGTCATCATTGCCACTGACATAGCAGCACGCGGCATTGATATTGACAATCTGCAGCTGGTTATCAACTACGACCTACCCGACGTGGCCGAGACTTATGTTCACCGTATTGGACGCACCGGACGTGCTGGCCATAACGGTTCCGCCATTACTTTCTGTGCTCCTGAAGAGCGTCCAATGCTACGTGACATTCAGAAACTCACCGGCAAGAAGATCAACGTAGTAGCATTACAGTCGGCTTAAACATAATAATCAAATTTAAAAAATATCTATGGGAAGTTTTATTGGAAATAACAAAAAAGAGATTGAGAAACAAAAGCAGAAAAAGAGAAAAGATAAACAACGCCGTAAAGATGAGCGCAAGGCTAACGGCGGCAGTTCAATCGACGACATGATTGCCTACGTGGATGCTAACGGCAACCTCGTAGATACCCCACCGGACTTGACGGGGAAAAAGGATGTGAACGTCGAAAACATCGAAATTGCCACGCCTAAGAAAGTTGAGGAAGACCCCACACAATATGGTCGAGTGGAGTTTTTTAACGACGACAAGGGCTTCGGCTTTATCAAGGACAAAAACTCTACCAATAAATACTTCTTCCATATCAGCAATGCACCTGCCGGTATCAAGATAGGCGATAATGTCACCTACGAACTTGAACGTGGCCGCAAAGATATGGTGGCTGTAAGTATTCAGATCATAAAATAAGAGTTACAACAACCATTCTACATATCAACATTCTTCTTCAAGTTCATTTGGCTTGAAGAAGTGATGTTGAATTGAGAAAGTATGACTTAAAGAAATGAATTGGGAATATGAAAACGGACGCATATATAGCGTGAATGAAAGCAATGAACTGATGGCTGAGACGACGTATACGTTGAAAGCTAATGGCGAAGTGGATATTAATCATACCTATGTCAATCCCATTCTAAGAGGGAAAGGCACTGCGGGAGAAATGATGGAAGTCGTTGCTGAATATTTAAGAGCAAAGTCGCTCAAGGCTACAGCCACATGTCCATACGCAAATGTCTGGTTCAAGAAACACAAGGAAGCATATATAGATATCATATCCAAGGATATTGACAACGAGGCGACTGCGTGTAAGATTGACGGGAAGCATTAGGTCTTATGACCGCCATGAATCCGCTCATATCGGTTTTCCATCAACCCCGATACGGTGGTTGATATTAGCTTTATGGGCCTGAGATATTTGAAATCTGCGCCTAATGTGGTACAGTTTACCGTCCTTCAGCAATTTAGCTCCTGTCTGATGAAAATGAAAAGGGATATCCTTTTCAATGCATCGAGTTCGAATCTCCAGAATCCATTGATAATCACAAACACGAGCTTCGGATCCTGATTCTCCGCTAACAGCAACCTCCTCAATCGAGCTGTCTAGATATTCCTTTAAATCTATCCGCTCTAAGATTGGGGCAACAATAATTGCCTTATGTTTTATAGGCAAACCTTTGAATATAGGCAGCCGATAATCTGCCATCGCCTGATTCTCGACCGTACATCCTATCATGACATTATCATAACCATCCCCCCAATCCTCAGGCAGGCATTGAGCTAAACGGTCAATCCGTTTGGTGAAGAAGAAAAACGTCAAATCGCTTCGCTTTCGTATCATATCCCAAGCTTCAGGACGCCATTCATCAGCACCTTCGACAAGAAAATCTGAGGTAAAACAGGTGAAAACGACTGTTCCGGGAGCTATCTTATAACTTTTATCCCTTTTCCGTTTAACAGGCTTATTAAAATCCGCATTCTTTGTTACCCTGCTGCTACTCTTTTCAGCACCGTACATCTCATCCTGTCGATACACGTAACAATATTTACACCCCGGACTAATCTTAGTGCAACCATGCCATGGATTCCAATCTTCATATAATTGTTGAGTACTTATCATTCTCTGTTCTATTTCGAATACAAATATAACAAATATATGATCAACCGGCAATAAAATATTAGATTTTTCGTATGAAAGTATTGGCATATTACAAAAATATAGATACCTTTGCATTCATATAAAAACATATTAAAACCCTTTTTTATGATGGTAACAAATCTAGAAATAGAAGATGTGTTTCGTCTTAATGACGAACATAAAATTTATGAATTCTGCAAGGCCTACGCCATGAAGAATCCGGATTTTGCAGAATTGTTGGTAAAGCGTTTTCTTCCTCATAAAAAGAGTATTGCGAAAAGTAAACCGATGGATCTAAGTAAGGAGATTGAACAATGCTTTGAACACGCATCTAATCATCGTGGTTACAGAGATTGGGGTCCGGAATTAGATTGGGATGCTATTCAACATGATTTATACAGAATGATACAAAAGGGTGAATACATGTTAAACAAAGGTTTAGTACATGAAGTCATTGATCTTGCCCTAGGAATATTACGCAATGTGGGCGAAAAGTATGGATTAGACGAAGCGTATAACGACCAGAGTCTTGATGGTGATGATTTCTGTACGGATGATGCCGTGAGACTTTTAAAAGAAGCTATGGCAGATGAAAGTATCACATGCCAAGATAAATTAGATATTTCTGAGAACCTAAAAGAAATCAGTGAATTAGAGGCATATAACGATTATTGTTTGTGCGATTTCAGTGATTTGATTGAAAAAACTAAACACAGTCTGCTTTCGGAAAGAGATTATGTGAAATATCTGAAAACAGAAATGGAGAAAGCAGGAGACTACGGAAAAGAAAGTTATGCCATCAAATTGTTTGATTTTCAATTGGAACATGAACATAAAACAGAAGCAGAGAAATGGGCGAAGGCGAACCTTAAGTACAAGAGTATGCTTGACCGATATGTAGAATGGCTGATTGATGAACACAGGTCAGATGATGCACTTAACATATTAGACGAAGGAATTAAAAAGAATATAAACTCCTGTGGACGTGTCTCCGATTGGGAGAAAAAGAAATTAGAAATATATGAATTCAAGCACGACACCACAAATATCATAGAACAATGTCGTAAACTCTTTATTAGAGAAGGGGACAGTATGTCATATTATTATAAACTTAAAAAACTTATCCATCCTACAGAATGGACAACATTTCTTATGAAGTTAATAATGCATAAGGACTTCGGAAAAGACGCATGTAGTAACTTGTCACAAATATATTTTGAAGAAAAACGTTACACCGAGTTATTCAACACCCTCAACAAAGCTAATACCAGCTTACTCAGTGCATTAGAGAAATACGCAGCATGTCTCACAGAAGACCAGCAAATCATTCTGATAAATAAAATAGAAAAGGCTCTTGTTTCATTTGCGGAGCATCAGATGGGACGTAATTATTATAAAGATCTAGCCAATCGCCTGAAAATTTTAAAAGGATGTTGCGCCTTGGGTAAAGCATCCACCGAAAAATTGGTATCACAATTCAGGATGAATTACCGCAACAGACCGGCGATGCTTGACGAACTACGTATTTTTTAGATATTGATAAAGTTATCCTGATAACTCCATTTCACAATATGCATATTCTTATAATATCAAAAAAATGGAGTGAAACTTATACTGCCATTGCTTCAATTATAACAACAATCATTACTGGGAGATAACTCAGAAAAAACATACAATAAACCAATCCTTGCAAATCTGCCATTACGAACATCAGGAGGTTCTATACGGATCGTATAGAACCTCCTGATATATAGTTTTTGTGATAAGTAAAAGAAAAATCTATTTATTTTCTATGATAAACGTATCCTTTGGATTTCTTACTTTTTTCATGTTTACGAGCCAGTCGTTTGTGGTGTCCCGATAGCCGATGGGCATTAGGACGACGCTTCTTAGTCCTTTAGATCTGAGATCTAACAGCTCATCCAAAGCGGAATTATCGAAACCTTCCATCGGGGTGCTGTCCACTTTCAGTTCAGCGGCCTGTGCCAAGGCTAATCCTAAACCGATATAAGCCTGTCTGGCTGTGTGTGCAAAATTTTCTTCTGCCGTCTGGGGCAGATATAGGGCTTTCAATTTGTTCGTATAAGAATCAAACCGGCCTCTTGGCAGACCTCTTTGGTCTGTGGTATAATTGTAGACATCATCTATTCTTTCTTCCGTGTACCTGTCCCACGCAGCAAAAACCAATAGATGAGAACATTGGGCTATATTCTGTTGATCCATGGCAATGGGAACTATTTTTTCTTTCAGCTCCTGATTGGTAATTACCATGATCCTAAATTGTTGCAAACCTGAAGAGGTCGGAGCTAAACGTGCCGCTTCGATAATCTTATCTACATCTTTCTGATCTACCTTCTTTGTAGAATCATACGCTTTTGTAGCATATCGCCATTTTAAGTCATCTAATAGAGCCATATTATATCTATTTATTAGTTATAGGACAAAGTTATACAACTTTTTTGAAACACCAAGATATTTCTGTTATAATTTAGGTTCTTCGTCACATTTGGTGAGAATTATGTTTCGGCTACTAAAAAAGGATAGGTTGGTTATCATAAAGTTCTTCTGGAAAAATAAAGAGAACCATGACAAAAGTATTTCTTTCATCACGGTTCTCTTTTAAAGTTAAAGGATCAATAAGAAGTTATTCGTTTTTTACGGTTAACTTCAATGTATAAGAATGATTGTTGGCTGTTACTTTGACTAAGTAAAGACCGGCAGGCAGATTATGATTTATAGTTATCGTGTTTGCATCACTGATGTTTCTTCTGGAATATATGAGCCCTCCGTTTAGTGTATATATTTCAACACCATTGATGGGATATTGATATTTTATCACCGTTTCTTTCCCCGGTACCATAGGATTGGGATATATAGACAATTGATTTTTGTTGTCTACTCCGGAAATTGCACTTACATCCGAATTGATTTTGAAATAAGCACGGTTTGATATTTCGTTATACGAATCATTTGTGAAGAAAACCACGTAATAGTTACCTGCTTTCTTTGGAACATTATTTTCGGCAAAAGATGCTGTACCATTAGTTTTTCCATCTACATAAGTATAGTATAGCAGTGGATTGATTTTTGGATCATCTCCTTCATTATAAAGACCAAGCCAGTCTTTTGCTTTTCCAGGCCCGTCTGAGAAAGTTACAGAGATTAGATCTCCCAAATCATAGGCACTTTTGTCTGTAGCGATGGTTGAAATAAGATCACCTACAGAGAAATAAATGGTGTCTCCTACACTGTTGTAACCATTGTTCAGAAAATAACAAGCAAAATAATAACCATTGGGAAGTCCTTTGAAGGTATAAACAGCAGAGTCAGCGCTGATATATTGATAAGATGTTGCGGTTGTATTTCCTCCGGGAGTTTGCCCTACTTTATAAAGTCCTATCCAGTCTTTGGAATTAGCAGGAGCTGATTTTGCTGTAATTTTTACACTGTCAGATTCGTTATAGACAAGTTTATCGGATGATAGCTGGGGTAATGCACCTACATAAAAATAGATTCTGCTTGAAATTTCTGTGTATCCGTCACTTGAAAAAAAGACAGCGTAGTATTCTCCTGCAGTGTTTAATTGGAATGATAATGATCCGGATGTTAAAGAAGAACTGTTTACGTATGACCAGAGTGTAGAGTTTACGGATTGGGGAGTGTCTCCTATTTTATATATTCCAACCCAGTCTGTAGTATTTCCCGGACCATTTTGGTAGTTGATAGAGATTTTCTCGCCTACATTATAGTTCTTTTTGTCTAATATAATGGCAGGGTATCCCGTTAAACCATTTTTTATCTTGAAGCTTACCGTATCGGACCATTCAGACCAGTTTAATCCACGGTCACGATGTCTTACACGCATGTAATAGGTTCCGTTAATCATCGTCTTGGCTGCAGGCGTGTAATTGAATATATTAATGTCTTTATTTATATCTACAGTCTCCCAGACATGATCCCCTTTTCCGAAAAGATCTTCATAATCGCGCATGACATCAAAAGTCGTGGATGAGAAATCTTTTGAATTTGACACCTGAAATTCTGTGGAGTTATAAGGTTGTCCGGATGGAGACGAATAGTTTGAACTTGTAAACGTAAAAGGTAGTTCTATACTATCTTGGGGTACATTGGCAATGGAAGGTTTTATCGGAGCTGCAATGTTTTTGGTTACATAAAAGCTATCGATAGGGGTGCTTTCTTCCCAGACAAATTTGTTTAAATCGCCCCAATCATTAATCTTGGTTGTATAACCAATTGAATAGGCATTGACTTTTGCTGTTTGTGTATTATCGTTGATCTCCAGAATCTGATACGACCATCTCGTAATTGTTTTTTGAACGTCACTAAAATCTTTTTCTGTAGACATGTCCCAATATTGATCCCATGCGGTACCTCCGGATATCATGTTGTACACAGAGGCATTTTTATCTTCTCCTCTGGCATATAAATGATGATGTGCTCCAATGCACAAGAACGCTTTTGGTGAGGTAATTAAGAACGGATATACTACGTTACGAAACCATGTAGAGATGTCACCCACATATTGTTCCGCCTGGTAAGGGCGGTGCATAACTGTAATAATCCACTTCACTGTAGGATCATTGTTGGCGGAGTCGACAACTTGGGTAATCCATTTATATTGTGCGGCATTTTCATCATCACCGGCTTCCGTTGTAAGATGAAGAAATACAAGGCTACCGGCTTGATAAGCATAATAATCTTCTGTATGGCTTGGCACTTTATATTGAATGGAGTCATAGTGAAAATGATTGTAGTAAGCGTTTAAACCTAATGTACCATAGGTTTCATGATTGCCAATGGTGGTAGCTATTCCTACATAAGGCGAAATATATTTTGTTTTTCCGAACCAAATACTGTCATATTCACGGAGGCTTCCCATATCTACCTGATCACCTGTAGAAATACAAGATGATATTACGTTCTGTATGGGTGCATTGTATTTATCTTCTATAAAACGTTTGGCTTTAATCACTAACGAATCATACCGTGGTTCGTCTAACTGGTCGTCACCTATTATCAGGAATCTCGTGATGCCATTGTGTGCGGAAGTTCCTGCTTTAGGGTAGGTGTGGAAACTATAAGTATCAGACTGATAGCCATTTTTATTTATAATCCGATAATAATATGTGGAATTTGGAGTTAGCCCTGTCAGTTTTACCGTATTATAAATATAGTTGTTGTTATAACCAGTATCGGACCATATCTGACTGGTGGCAGATAAAGACTGGATCATGTTATTTGGATCTGTTCCGTAGTAAAGGATAAAGTCCTTTTCCGAATCTGATTTCCAGTCGATGTAAATACTCGTTGGTGTAGGGACTTCCAGATATGGTTTATTGACCGTAGCGAAAGTCTTGGTACACAACATAAATAGACTAATAGCAATGTAAATAAATTTGTTCATAATTATTTTTTTTGATCATGCAAAGTAACTCAATAAATATTTCAAATGCGTTTCATACAAAATTCAATATAATGAATAATATTTTTTTCTTTAAAAGTCGTTTTTTCTTTTGGTCGAGGTTTTTCTATAGTCATGAACACTATGGCTCGGCCCTCCACAGTATGGACAACAAGGTGATCTGTTCTTTGTAATAGCATGCAATACAAAGCCCGAACCGGTTTCGATAAAATCAGTCAACTTTATACTAGAGAAGATGAACACACCTTTAAAAAAAGAATTTATGATTTGATGAAGTTAAAACAATAAGGCATCATTCTTTCCTCACATCATTAATAGGTTCAGCCACCACCTTCACGTGTTCCGTCACATTAAAATCATCAGAATATCTATTTACGACAGCCTGATTCTTAGGGAAAGAGCACTAATAGACTGCTATCCATTTGAAAAAAGCAAGTGATAATCAACTGACTTTATTCTAAGATAAAGTCATCGAACTCACGCTAATTATTTAAGAAATAGACAGATAACATATTTGAAACAAATAGATAATAAAAATGTAATCGCTTACAAGGGAAAAAGAAGCAAACTCAACTCGAATATCTTTATGTAGACCAAATAATAAACAGTATTAAAAAATAAGTATGTCAGACGAACAAAAAAAAGACGAACAATGGTCGGCATTGATTCGGGTTATTGAATTATTCCGGCGTTATTATTCCGGAGAAGCTTCCCAGCGAGAACAAAACAGCATTGAAACATGGGAACCGATGGAAAATGAAGAAGAATTGATAAACGACAAAAACCTGGAAAAAGACTGTGATACAGTAACCGTATGGAAAACGGTATCGCATGAATTAAAATTCGATCAACAACCCCGATTCTCTATCCAAAGAAACTTTCAACGCCGTTACGCCGCTGCTGCTGTCATTTTCATACTCCTTGGTGGAAGCATTGTTTATTATACTCAACATGATTTTATACAAGAGAAATTCGGTATGGTAGCCCAAGCCAAAACTCTTTTCCAAACCACCGACGATCAAACCAGATTGGTGATACTGCCCGATGGCTCCCGCATAGAGATGAACCGGGGCACAAAGTTCAGTTATGCCACTCATGCCTTCAACCGCAAACAGCGTGAAGTTTGGCTCGAAGGGGAAGCCTTCTTCGAAGTAGCTAAAAACAAAGAGAAGCCTTTTATTATACATACAGGCACTATGGCCACTACCGTACGCGGTACATCATTCAACGTGAAAGCCTATCCACAGTTAGCCGAAAATGTGGTGTCGGTACGGAGTGGAAAAGTAGAAGTCAATGATGACGCCCAAACTCTCGGATTACTCACTCACAACAAACAGTTAACCTACAACACTGCGAACAAAAAAACTCAAATAGCCGAATCCAATTGGGAAGATGCTGCAGGCTGGCGGGAAGGAAGGTTAGTGTTCCGAAGAGCAGGAACAAATGAACTTAAATTGAGATTAAAACAATACTTCAATGTAGAACTGGAAATAAAGGATAAAGCCATAAACGACAACAAGACATTGTTTAATTCATCCTTCGGAAAAAGAGCTGACCTGAAGGAAGTGATGGATGTGATTAGTATGGCAACGAATGTAAAATACGAGATAAAAGAAGATCGAAAGGTCATTATATACAGTGAACAGTAATCAGTAATTATTGACTAATTTATAAATGAAAAATGAAAATAAGAAATAGAAAGTTAATCTGTTTGTTGACTCTGCTTGTGGGATTCAACATGCTTTTATTATCGCAGACAAATATAAAAACAATGAATGCAGACTTCCCAAAAGAAGTGCTGGATGCACGGCTCAATAAAATAATAAGTGTAGGAGGCGAAAATATTTCATTCAATTCTAAACTAATTGAAAATGTGGAAGTACCAGCTCTAAAAGCACCTAATGTAAGTGTCGAAACCGTCTTAATTCGTACGCTCGAAACTACCAGTTTTACCTACAAAAAAGTGTCCGGTGGGTCCTACGTTATTATAAAAAAGGACGACGAATCACCTAAGCATTCCGGTCTCGGTACGCTTAAAGGTCGCATTGTAGAGTCCGAAACCTCCGAACCGATTATCGGTGCTTCGGTGCGATTATCCGACAAGCAGTACACCATTACCGATATAAACGGGTACTACACTTTTCCCCGAGTGCCGGGTGGAAAGCTGACTATGGATGTATCCTATGTAGGCTTTAAGCCCGAGAAAACAGAAATAAACGTAAAAGCGGGCGAAAATATCTACGACATAAAAATGTCCGGCAGCACCACCCTCGGCGAAGTACGGGTAAGTGGCGTTCGTCGTCTGCGTAGTGCAGTGCCCCATACCACCGAGAAACTGATGGTAGCCGAAATCAAGGGACTCACGGTGTTGGCTTCGGGAATTTCCTCCGAGCAGATTAGCAAAACCGCCGACCGAAATGCGGCGCAAGCCGTACAACGCATTGCCGGAGTATCTATCGTGGACGACAAGTTTGTGATTGTGCGTGGGCTCAATCCCCGCTATAATCTCACCTATTTGAACGACAATACAGCACCCAGCACTGAGACTAATAGTCGGGCCTTTGCACTCGACCTGATACCCAGCCGTATTATTGATAAAATAGTGGTGCAGAAATCACCATCACCCGAGAATCAGGGAGATGCTACGGGCGGGGTGGTAAAGATCTATACCAAAGATGCCAAATCGGTACGCCATTTCGATATGGAATTTCAGCTGGGCATACGCCCGGGCACTTCATTCAACAATAACTTTCTGACTTACAAGGGTGGCTCTACTGACTTTTTGGGCTTCGACGACGGCACGCGGGCATTGCCTTCTTCCGTGCCGGGGTACGGTAGCTTGGTAAAAGCACAGCTTACTCCCTCGCAGTATGCCAAGACGTTTAATTCGACTCTGTCGTACGGTAATAAAACGGCCCTGCCCAATATGCAGTTTACCCTTAATTATTACAATGCGTTCCGCCTATTCCATAAAACGCTCTCTTCATTGACATCGCTCAGCTACAAGAACGAAAATCAGAAAGCGGAAATGTACCGGCAACAGGGAATAGGAACCGAATCTTTCGAAACTACAGATAAGATGGGCGATGAAGACCGCAACACGAACACGGTACAGACCAACCTGCTTCAAAACTTCAAATACAGCTTCAACGACAGCAGCTCTATCTCTTTTAAAAACTTTGTCCTCATTCAGGGTATAGATGCCACTATTGTCCGAAACAGCCAGAGCACCTACAATTTAGTCTCCAACGAAGACTATTCGCGCGACAAAGATATTATACTATCTTATAACCAGCGTTTGCTGTATGTAGGCAACCTGGGCGGCACGCATTCATTCGGAAAGCAGGAACTGAAATGGAACGGAGGCTATAACTTCAGCCGGCAGGAAACACCCGACCAGCGTGTGATACGCATGACAGGTATCGACCCTCAATACACGGTGGGAGATGCCGACCTGCAATGGCGTGCCAGGGGCTATAATCCGAAATCAACCGATTCCGAGGTGTCCATTCCTCTGTCATTGGGAATTATATCCCGTATCTGGTCACGTAACAGCGAAGGGGTGTATAACGGCTCGTTCGATTACAGTTACAAAATAAAACCCTGGCTTACGGTCAAGGCCGGAACTTTCAACCAGTGGAAAAGCCGTGCCATGGACCGGCGTATTTACACCGTGCACGAAGCTAATATCAGCGATCCCGACGCAGTACCACCTCTCACGCTCACGGGTTATGTCAACCCTGCGTTGGTACGTTTCCGCCTTCAGGATTTAGCTAATGTATGGAGCAGCACGTATTTAAACGACAATTACACAGGATTAAAGGTGTACGACCGTACCTCAGGCAGCGATACCTACCGCGGTACGGAACAAAATAACAGCGGATATTTTCTGTTGAACTTCACACCCGCCAACCGTTTTGTGGAAATCTATGGCGGATTGCGATACGAATACAACCGTCAGAAAATAGCGGCAGCCATTCCACCGGGCAACTCTTCTTCTCTCAACATTCCGATACTGATTGATAACCCCACGCAATCCTGGTTGCCCTCCCTGAATATCTCCGTGCGCCCTTCCGACAGATTTGTGGGACGTTTGGCGTATGGCAAGACGGTGAATCGTACCGAGTTCCGCGAAGTATCACCTTTTAAAGAGCTTGATTTTGAAAACAATGTCATTCTATCCGGTAATCCGGATTTAGTATCGGCAACCGTGAACAACTACGATGCGCGCATCGAGTTTTACCCAGCCGGCAGCAATACGGGTGATCTGATAAGTGTGGGCATTTTCTATAAAGACATCACCCGCCCGATAGAACGAATCATCACTTCCAGTCGGGCAGAAAGTGTGTTCAACGAAATATCTTATGCCAATGCCACTTCAGCAACCATTAAAGGGCTGGAAGTGGAGTTGCGCAAATCGCTTTCCTTTATTCCCGGCAGTTTGTTTCGTAACCTGTCCGTTATTGCCAACGGCTCTTTTATCAAGAGCAAGGTGCATTTAGATGCCGATCTGACTGCTTTTCAAATCACCGACCGGCCCTTGCAGGGACAGGCTCCCTACATTATTAATGCGGGTCTGTATTACGAAAATTCGGACTGGGGATCCAAAGTATCGGTTATCTACAATGTATCAGGCGAGAGCATCTATGCCGCTGGTCGGGGTTATAAGTCAACACAATCTATTAAAGGTTCCGAATACAGGGGTAGCCTGATTGAGTTGCCGCGTCACATGCTCGATTTCTCCTACACCCAACGTGTTGCTAAGTCGGTACAGATGAAATTCTCCGTGCAGAACCTCCTGAATCAGTCGGTACGGATAGCCGAAGACTATAATTTCACCAATAAATACGAACCGCTGAAAGTAACGAAAACGGCTGCAGGTGTACAGATCGTTGAAGGGGATAATATCTCTTCTCAATACAATCCCGGACGTTACTTCACCCTGAGCGTATCTTATTCATTATAAAAAAATACGAATACAAATGAAACATATAAAAATTACAAAATACATTCTGCCAATACCACTTATCCTTTCGCTGCTGGCTTCCTGCACCGAAACGGATAACTATTATGCCCAGTTGAAAAAACAACCCGAACTCGTCAAAGATTACGATGCCGTGTACGCGGTAAACGATACCCTGACCATTCAGGGACACTTTATTACCGACGGACTGCAAATTAAAATCGGCAATGCGGCAGCTGACATTATCAGTATTAGCAATAAACTGAACAGTGCCACCTACAACGACAGCATCAAGGTGGTCAAACTGATTGTTACCAACGCCATGGGAGTAGGTACTGCCCGCCCAGTGAGCATCACCTCGGCGGGGATTACCCTGTCTGGACCAGCCATAGAGATCGTTGAGAATAGCAAGGCAGGACTGTTGCCCAACGGATTGACAGTGCAAAAAATAGCCGACTATCCGACCAACAGTACGCCCGTATATTGCCGGAGTGGAAACGGAAACCTGTTTTTTATCAATAAAACTACGAACACAGTGACCCGTATGATGCCCGATGGCACCCTCACACAGGTGTTCGACCCCAGCCAGTGCAAAGATGCCGACGGAACATCATTTACCGTTACGCGCCTCAACGGCTGCGGTATTGACCCCCACGAGCAATACCTCTACCTGTCGCTTTACACCGAAGCCCCTTCGCGCACCTATTACCATTATTACCGCCTTTGCCGCTGGGATCTGGTAAACCACACATTCACCGTGCTCAACAAGACGCCTTATTATATTTATAAGAGCAAACGCATGCTCAGTGATGCACAACCCTTCGAAGGCAGCATTTCGCAGGTAAAAATGTTTACCGCCACCGGCATTTACCCGGACAGTGTGGGCAATGTTTATTTCGATATGGACAACCGGATGATCACCCGCATGGATGCCACGGGGAACTATAGCTATGTGCTCAAAAACTCGTATGCGAATTATACCTTGACCGACCCGGCACCTCAAATCGTGAATCCTGCTACGAGCGATTACTATTCACTACCGCGTACCCTGCAGTTCTTCCCGGGCGTTATCGCAAACTATATGAAAATAGAGGCAATGAGCCCCGACGAGAAATTCTTGTACGTGCAGCAGACTACTGCCCGTCTGGTACGATACGACTTAACCAATCAGGTGCTGTTGAATACCTTTAACGCATGGCTCGATGCTATGAATTTAAATTTAAAGAAGCCGTTTATCTCCGGTTCTTTCGCAGTGCTGACGGGAACAACGAATAACAAAAATTCGTTGTGGGGAATGATGCCGCTACAGGGCGGAAAACTGCTGATACTCTACTACCAGGATTTGATTACCGGCGACCAGACGGGAAAATATGATTTGCCTGCCTGGGGAATACTCGATTTTGTCAATGAACGAGGCAGCCGCTATGCACCCGGCGGATTCTTGCGGCAGGGCTACGTGATGAACTACGGCACCGACGAACTGCTGAACCGCGACGCGCAAGGCATGCTTTATATGACCGCCAACAATAAAAGTGTCATACTAAAAACAATCTATCAATAGAAGCCTTCAACCCCCAAAGGGGAAGCGGAAACTATAATATTTTACAAAATCACATAGCTTAAAAAAAATGAAACAGTTATTCAATCATTTTCTAAACAAGGTGAATAAAAACCGAACCTTTCTTATTCCCCTTTTGGGGGTTGGGGGGCTATTCCTTCTTCAGCTTTTGTCCTCCTGTTCCGAAAACATAGCCGACATTGTTCCCGGCAATGGCAACGTGGCCTATGTCAACTTCTACAACGCTATGGAAGCCGCCCACCAAAGCCTTCCTTCCGACTCGCTCGGATTTTACAACATGATTTACGTCAACGACTCGGTATCGAATACCAAATTCCGGAGCTTCCCGCAGTTTTCTGAATCGACGTTGGACGATAAACGGCAATATCCGTTTCATTTTACCGGGACACCTTATATAACCGATATTGCAGGTGGTTATGGGGATGTGTTCTGGATGCCCATCACGGCGGATACCTATAAGTTTATTTATACTTCCCGCTTCAAGGTGTTTCTGAAAGATACTACCGTTGTGCTAAAACCCAACACCTACACCACGCAATACATTGCCGAAAGCCCGGCAACAGATTCTACCTATACCGTAGTTACCGTTCCGGTGGAGCCGAAAGCCGTGCAGGGAAAAGTACGCGTGCAGATTGTCAACCTGGCAACCGACTGGGGCGCAATCGATGTCTATCAGGTGGATGAGGATGGAAAGAAACTCACTTCCACCCTACCGGTTAATCTTTCGTTTGGAGGCTACAGTCCTTATGCCGAACTGGACATAGCCAACGCCGACAAAAACAACAAGCTGGTGCTCAAATTCCGTAAAAACGGGGAAACCGCTGCAAGCCTTACCACCACGGTTTCCGCCATTTCGGGCAGTACCTACACGCTGGTAGTGCAGGGATTTATCAACGAGACTATGCGCCGCATCAAAAAAAGCAATACCGGGTATATCTCCGTCGATGTGATGCCGGATTTACGGGTCAATAACCGAAAAATGTACTGAACATAATGCATATTCATAATTAAAAATTATTATTAACAGTGCTCTCCAAAAGTCCCCTTCGAGGGAATTTAGGGGGTTGCTATTTAAAAATGAAGCAAAATGAAAAAACTTTCTCTTTTATCAATTCTTTTGTGCCTGACGTTCTATATGCAAGCGGCACAAGTTACAGTAACCACTACGGCCGGAAATCTGAGAAAAGATTTGGGTGTCCTTGTTGGTTTTGATGCCCAATGGGGCGCAGGTGTTCGGTTAAACCCGGTTTCTGACCTGAAAATTATCGGAACTCTCAATGCGCAGGATTTTGCGGATGTCACCTATCCACTCAGCATCTCGTTGCATACGCTCGATTTAAGCGGAGTAACAGCTATTGTAGCTAACAGCTCTTCACCGGCGGGAAAACTGCCTGACAATGCTTGTTATCAATGGAAAGCAATGACCGCCATTACACTGCCTACCGGAGGAGTTATCGACTCTATCGGCAAGCAAGTATTTAATGATTGTAACTTGTTAACATCCATCAATATTCCGGATGGGGTAAGCGTCATTCGAGATTATGCATTCTCGAATACCGGATTCACCACTTTTACCCTACCCAGCAGTATTACTACGTTGGGGACGGGAGTTTTTATGCAGTCAAAAAGCCTCGCCCAAGTTACATTGTCGAATAATTTGACAGCAATTCCGGATGCGACTTTTATGCAAACAAAACTAAGTTCTATCAATATTCCGGCATCGGTTACCACCATTGGAAATACGGCCTTTTATGCGACTCCACTGACGACAATCACCATACCATCCACCGTGCAATGGTTGGGAGGGTTTAAGACATTTAGCAATTGTGAGAGTTTAGCCACCATCAATCTCCCTGCCGGCATACAAGTCATTGATGGGAAGCTGAATAGCACATTCGACTATACACAAATTAACTCTTTTACCATTCCGTCTAATGTTACAATATTAACAAATGGGGTATTTGCACATACTCCGTTGGCTTCGCTTACCTTTCCTGCCAATAATCTGGTAACAACCTTGGGAAGCGCCTGTTTAGCCATTACAAAACTAACTTCTCTGGTTATTCCCGAAGGTGTAACCTCCTTTGGAGAAGGTGTTCTTTATGGAAATGCTACCCTGCAAACGCTTGAATTGCCTGCAAGCCTTACAACAATAGGAGGTACTGCTTTAAGTGGCTGCACGGGATTACAATCCATCAAGGTGCATTCCACTTTTCCGGTTAATTTGTCGTCGGCAACAGGTGTTTTCGATGGTATCAATAAAACCACCTGTATCCTGTATGTGCCCGCAGGGTCGAAAGCCGATTATCAGGCTGCCGATGGATGGAAGGACTTTACAAATATCGTGGAGTTTACTACAACAGGCATAGAGAATGTACAGAAGAACAACGCCTCGCTTGCTATTGCCGGCAATCCTGTACAAGGCAACGAAGCCAAATTGACCTTTGCCGAATCAGGCGAAGGAGCCGTTGTCCGTGTCAGCGACCTGTCGGGTAAAACGCTGATAAAGCAAGTTGTTGCCACCGGTAGCACTACTGCCACATTGTCTATTACCAGCCTGTCCAAAGGTGTTTATCTGGTGAATTATACAGATAATACAGGTAAACGTGGAATGGTAAAAATGGTGAAATAAAGAAGACCAGCCCCTTAAATCCCCCACAGGGGATTTAAGGACGAAGCCTAACAGGTTTGCGGAACGGATAAAAGACGCTGACAGGCCTTGCTCCCAACTCTGACAGCGGTTGCAAACCCTGTAAGCAGTTGAAGAATAAAACCAATTATCAATTATTTATCAAATTATTTTAAACAAATAATTATCAACAGCACTTTCCAAAAGTCCCCCTTGTGGGGGATTTAGGGGGGTCATTAAACAAATAAAAAAAATGAAAAAGCTATTCTTTCTTTCAATTCTTTTGTGCTTCTTCCTGTCGATGCAGGCACAAACAACATCTGTAAACATTAGTGCCGGCGGATTGTCTGCTGCCCTGTCAAGCCAGACGAACGTTACCAACCTAATAGTGACAGGTACTGTGGATGCACGCGATTTTCTGGCTATTCAGAAGTTGAACACTACCTTAGTAACCCTTGATTTAAGCGGTATCACAAAAATTGAGGCATATTCCGGTACTGGAGGTTCCGACATTTACAACTCGGTTACAACTTATCCAGCCGACCAGATTCCTTATAAGGCCTTATATTATTTAAATGGTGCGCTTACCACGGTTGTGTTGCCTACCGGTGGAGTTATCGACTCCATCGGCGCTCAGGCATTTGCTTCTTGCAGCAAGTTGACGTCCATCAACATTCCCAATGGGGTAAGTAGCATTGGCGATAATGCATTTTTATCTACCGGCTTAACGTCTATCACCTTGCCCAATAGTGTTACAACCCTAGGAATCGGCGTATTCAAATCATCTCCCCTTGCACAAGTTAGTTTGTCCAATCAATTGACGAGCATACCTAAAAGTACGTTTGAGGGCACAAAGCTAAGTTCGGTCATCATACCGGAGTTGGTTACTTCAATCGGGAATTTTGCTTTTAAGAACGTCAGTACCCTAACGCAAATCACCCTGCCTTCGGGCTTGCTTTGGTTAAGTGGAAGTATGACTTTTTATGGAACGGCAATAAAGTCCCTTATCCTTCCTGCCAACACACAAATTATTGGCGGAACATTGGGCGATGGAACCTTTCAGAATACGGCTATCACCTCTTTTGCAATCCCTTCTAATGTAACGACAATAGGCAATTCCACCTTTAAAACCTCAAAACTTGCCTCGCTTATCTTTCCGTCCAATAACCATGTATCATCTCTTGGGGGGTTCTGTTTATCCAATACCAAACTGACATCGTTGGTTATCCCCGAAAATGTAACTACTATTTGTATAGGTGCTCTTTCAGAAACTACCACTCTAAAAACTCTTGAATTGCCCGCAAGCCTTACAGAAATACAAAGTAGCGCTTTCAACGGATGTACGGCATTGACGTCCATCAAGGTACACAATGCTGTTCCGGTTGATTTGTCGTCGTTCCCGGATGTTTTCACCGGCATCGATAAAAGCAAGTGTATCCTGTATGTGCCCGCAGGTACCACAGCAGCTTATCAGGCTGCCTCCAGTTGGAAGGACTTTACGAATATTCAAGAGTTAAATACAACAGTAAATATCACTGCCGGCGGGCTATCTGCTGCCCTGTCAAGCCAGACGAACGTTACCAACCTGGTAGTGACAGGTACTGTGGATGCAAGCGATTTTAAAACTATTCAAAGTTTGAGTTCGACCTTAGTAACCTTGGATTTAAGCGGTGTAACAAAAATTGCTGCCTATTCTGGTCAGGGAGGTTCCGACCCTGACAACAAAGTTACTGTTTATCCTGTTGACCAAATTCCATACCGTGCCTTATATCAGGTAGGTGCGCTTACCACTGTTGTATTGCCTACAAATGCAAGCATCGCTTCTATTGGCGCTGAAGCGTTTAAAAATTGCAGACAATTAATATCTGTCAATATTCCTGATGGTATAAGCTCCATTGGCGATGCTGCATTCTCGAATACCGGATTCAACACTTTTACATTGCCCGACAATGTTACTACGTTGGGGATTGGAGTTTTTCAGAATTCATCAAGCCTTACTCAAGTTACGTTACCGAGTAATTTGTCCGAAATTCCGGCATCGACTTTTCAAAACAGTGCACTAAGCTCTATCACTATTCCTGTATCGGTTACCAGTATTGGCAATTTAGCATTTTATGGAACTAAGATAACAACAATAACTTTACCTTCCGGACTGCAATGGTTGGGAGGATATCGCACATTTTATAGTTGTTTCAATTTAACTGCCATCAATAATATCCCTGCCGGTATGCAAATCATTGATGGAGATATGCTTGAGACATTTGCAAATACACAAATCACTTCTTTTACTATTCCGTCTAATGTCACTACAATAGATGTATCAGCATTTGAGAGTGCCCCTCTGACTTCGCTTACCTTTCCGACTAATAGTTTGATCACATCCATATTGGATTATAGTTTGTCCGGTGCACAACTGACATCGTTGGTTATTCCCGAAAAAGTAACTACTCTTGGAGAAGGTGTTCTTTATGGAGCCAGTGCTATGAAATCGCTTGAATTGCCCACAAGCCTTACAGCAATAGCAGCTGATGCTTTCCACAACTGTACGGGATTGACATCCATCAAGGTGCACAATCCTAAGCCGGTTGATTTGTCAAAAATGTCAGGAGTTTTCGATGGTATCGATAAAACCAACTGTATCCTGTATGTACCCGCAGGTACCAAAGCCGATTATCAGGCTGCCGATGGTTGGAAGGACTTTACGAATATACAAGAGTTTGGTACTACCGGCATTGAAAAATTACAGAACACGAACGCCTCGCTCTCAATCGCCGGCAATCCCGTGCAAGGCAGCGAAGCCATATTGACCTTTGCTCAAGCCGGTGAAGGAGCTGTTCTCCGCGTCTGCAACTTGTCAGGCAAAACGGTGCTACAATATGCAGTTGCCACCGGTAGCACCACCGCTAACCTGTCCGTAGTTAATCTGTCAAAAGGTGTTTATCTGGTGAGCTATACTGACAACACCGGCAAACGTGGGTTGGTGAAGATGATTAAATAAATTAACATACCCAGTTTTCCAAACTTAAGACAGTTGGAAAAGATTTAAGGCGAAACCCTGACGAGATGACTTTGAGTCTATCTTGTCAGGGTTTTATAAATGTTCATACAAAAAGCTTTTCGCCGAATCGTTTATATCTGTTTAAATGAAGAAACCCTAAAAACTGGATCGTTTTTAGGATTTCCTCATTTAACTATTTCTGTCATTTATTCAATCCCAACAACAGTAACAATAAAAGAATCACTTCGCGTTGAAGTTTTGTATTTTCTCCGGCTTGTTGTAATATAGTTAAATGATTTCGGAGTGTATTTATCGTTTTGTTATAATTACTACGTACCACTTTCTCACTCACATTTAATTGCTGAGCGGCCTCTTTCACCGAGAAGTTCTTTTCCCACAACAAATCAAAAATCTCACGCGTCAGATCGGGAAGGCTGCCAATCACTTCATTGATTAAATGATGTAATTCCGTTGTTTCAAGTTCTTCGAACACATGAGTATAGCTAAGGGATGCTGTCATTTCTTCCAGTTTTGATTCGTTCCCCAACAGTTGGGCTCCGGCTGATTTGATATAGTCTAGCATACGATACGAAAAATAACGTAGCAAATAATCTTTAGCCACCCCATCTTCATTTATTTTAATAACTGAAGGGTTTGTCCAGATAACAATCCAGAAATTTTGAGCAATATCCTCGGTCAGGTCTTTATTCCCTGTACGTTTCAACGCCCACATTTGAAGCAAGCGAGCATACCTTTCGTAGAAAACCATAAATGCCTTACGATCCTTCCTCTTTATTGCTTCTAATAATTCTTTATCTAAATCTGCCATGGTTGCATAAATAACATGAGTTCGAGAAATATAAGCATCTGAAAATTAAGTAAATAGAGATGTCCTTTTGTGTGTTTTGTATTGACAAATATAACAAAAGAGTACCGCTATGTTTACCGATGACAAAGTTACAGAAATTTATTGTCTTGTAGATGATTTTTGCAAATTATTTAATGATCAGATGAAAAAATATATGATTTCTGATGATAATAAGCCGCGAAAGCGAAAGAAAGTGTACGGGCATAATTATCGTGGACACCACCCTGTTGAGAGTGTGCCGTAACCAGAGAATACAGATATATAAAGTGTTCAAAGGGTATCTTTCCTCACTATTCATTCTTTTCTATGCATTTGTTTTTCGGGTTAAACAGAAATCAAGAGAGAGAGCATAAATAGGTAATAGAACCAAAGAATTAAGAAAAATGCAATCTGGGAATACTACGCAATGTGGGCGAAAAGTATGTATTAGACGAAGCATATAACGACCAGAGTCTTGATGGTGATGATTTCTGTACGGATGATGCCGTGAGACTTTTAAAAGAAGCTATGGCAGATGAAAGTATCACATGCCAAGATAAATTAGATATTTCTGAGAACCTAAAAG
>Ga0302296_1000147_pt1 | contig 60380 bp, 51 predicted proteins | sample III_Fen_N3_1_FD_194546 | JGI IMG/M metagenome (GOLD analysis project Ga0302296, IMG submission 194546) | Peat permafrost microbial communities from Stordalen Mire near Abisko, Sweden - III_Fen_N3_1 | ecosystem: Environmental > Terrestrial > Soil > Wetlands > Permafrost | place: Sweden: Abisko... | reverse complement strand
TAATTTCTTAACAAATACAATATCCGGATTAATTGCTTATTCTTTCTTTGACAAAAAAACTGCTATCTAGTATGATATTGAGAAAACCAATTCTCTGTTAGAATTATTTTATTAATCGAACTCTGGTAATAGCTTTAGATATATTTAAAACATCGTTTAATGGTTTTTCAATGATATAGATGTGATTCCATAAGTAATTCCAAAACCAGCAACATATGGAGCTAATGCAACACCTCAAAAAAAATAAAGCCGCAGCTTCCACCCATAACTAAACCACTTAAAACTGTTGATGAATTAGCCGTTCCTGTACTAAAATCATATGCAATTGAAATACCTCCTAGAAAATTTGATGTTTTACCTAATGTCCTTGCCACTTTGGCAAAAGTTTAAACAGTTAGTTGTAAAGCTTTTGCTGCTTCAAAACCCGGTTGTAATGTACTTGTCCAAACAGAGAATCCTGCACTTCCAAAATCAATACAATCACAGCTATATCTAAATCATCAATATTTTGCCAACCATGGCAAACAAGCGACGATGCAATTATTATTTTTATAAACTACAGCGAACAGAAATATATAATACTACAAATGTAAATATTACATAAAGCCAAAAGCATAACATCCCTTTTGTTCTTCGTTTTGATGGCAGATTATCTTTCTCATAAAATATTTTAGCCCTATTTGAGAATAGTAAGAAGTAATTTACAATCAGAATTACAAACGTTAATCCAAGACCAAAATATATCGTGGAATTTTTATCAAACATTTTGTTTAAATTAAAACTATTCGAAATAATAAGTAAAAAGGTTTCAATATTAATTCCAAGTAACAAACAAGCTAAAAAATATGCATTTGTTGCTGGGGTATCATTTGTAGTTACTTTTTTGAGATAAAAATATATCCAATAAAAAATTTCTTTCATAACATTTATAATTAATAAATTGTGTAGATAATTGGTTTGACTACATTTGTTGCATCAGGCATTGTGATACTTGTAGGCCTATATGGTGTATATTGACCCATTTTATCATATCCTTGAACCCCTCTTCATTGTTCTTGAATTGCCTGTGTCTTCCATTTGAATGGATAACAACATCGATGCCAACTGTTTCGATAATTTTCATAACTTTGTTTTTATGTTCATAAATATGTTGTCGAACTAAAGCCTTTAAAAGGTCTGCAAACCTAAAATTCTAATTGGTTCTACAACGGAGAAAGAATGGGGACTAATGCCGAACAAAGGTCTTAAATCTAGCGAGCGGCGAAGTTCACCCCATTCTTTTGTAAAGTTAAAGAATCTCTTGTATTTTGATTATGCAAATCTAAAGGCGATCGTCTCTGCCATCGTCATTTTATGACATCAGGCTGTAGCCTGAATGATAAAAACAGCAGACGAACCACAAAAGATAGCTCGGGCATTGTTTTTCAGGCTTATATTTGTGCTGGCACGATAGATCAACACGATAGCTGGAGGGCTGCTCCGCATTTGAGAAAATACGTTAAGAAAAAAGCGGAATGGAGCGTTAAAAAACCAGTGCTGTTCGAGCACAACGCTCCATTCAAGTTAAGAAAACATAACAAGCGAGTTCACTGGTTTTAGCGAAATGGAGCTTTTTTTAGTATTTTATCAAGAGCGGTGACCTTTTCTGTTACTCTTTTGTGTGGCAGACAAAAGAGTAAATACAAAACGTAAAAAACACCCGCTAATCCAAGTACCCTACCCCGCCAGCAAAACCTAGGAGGGAGAGACACTCTTCTGGTCTCGTATATGCCGGTTCTTTTTCATGGTGGCAGTTTACATCATTTCTATTTCTATATGTGAAACATGTAACTAAGCCGGCAAGTATTGTAAACCTTTTAACACTAAAAAGTATCTACTTTGTTTGGTGAAAATAATTTCACAAATAAAGACAAATGATATGAAAAGTAATGAATCGCTACAAAAAGATGTTCAAGATGCAATCATGTTTGAACCCCTTTTACATGCTGCCGAAATAGGTGTTACGGCATTAGATGGAATTGTAACATTGACAGGAACGGTAAATTCCTACGCCAAAAAATTAGAAGCAGAGGAAGCTACAAAACGTACTGCCGGTGTAAAAGCAATAGTTGAAAATATTAAAGTCCAATTTGGTGCTGAAACAAAAAAAACTGATATTGAAATAGCAACTGATGTACTAAATATTCTGAAGTGGAATTGGGAAGTTACGAGCGAAAATGTAAAAGTAGAAGTAGAAAACGGCTGGGTTACATTATCAGGCGAATTACATTGGAATTTCCAGAAAGTAGCAGCTCAAAATTCTGTGAATAATCTTTTAGGAATAAAAGGTATAACAAATAATATAACTATTAAAATCGGGAAAAACGATCTTATTGAGAAAAAGGACATAGAACGAGCCATTGCAAACAATTGGGCTATCGAAGATAAGAATATCAATGTTTCGGTTTCAGCAAATAATGTAACACTTAAAGGAAGTGTTAATTCAATCTTTGAGAAAGACGAAGCAAGTCGTCTGGCATGGAATGCTTTAGGCGTTTGCACGGTAAATAACGAACTTGTGGTTGAATATTATTAACCATTTCTCTATTCCGTTATGTTTTATGGCTTGGAGAACAATTTTAAGCCATAGAATGTAATGAATAATAGTTCACAAATAACACTTTCCGATTTATTACAATGTTTTGGCAAAACATGAAAAACAGATCAATAAACTTAAAACTATCTACAGATGAAGCCCTATATAATATATTATGTTCCCATACTTTACTTCACGGTAATATCATGCGTTTCGAGTTCGAAAATGGAAGCCTCCCGGTCTACAATAAACAAACTTCAAAAGGAAAACGACCAATATTCAATGCAATTAAACGATTGTAATGGACAGATAAAAAGACTTGTTGATGAACAAACGAATTTACAAAACGATAATCTGATGGCGTTTAATGATTTGAAAGAACTTTCAACGTCGTGTAAAACTAATATTGCCGATGAAGCAAAACGGTTGAAAAATCTTCAAACAGTGCTTAATGATCAAAAGAAACAAATGGCAAATGTGAAGGATGCAATAGCCAATGCTTTGATGAATTTTAAATCAGACGAAATAAATATTTACTTCAAAGATGGAAATGTATACATTTCATTGGAAGAAAAATTATTATTTAAATCAGGTAGCGACATGGTTGATGATAAAGGAATTGAAGCCTTGAAATCGCTTGCAGTAGTCCTTAATAATACAAAAGATATTAATGTGGTAATAGAAGGTCACACCGATTCTATCCATATAAAAACATCTCAATTTAAAGATAATTGGGATTTAAGTACAGCAAGAGCAACCGCAATTGTTCGCATATTAACAATCGACGACGGTTTTGATTCAGAAAGAATTACTGCATCGGGACGAAGTAAATTTCATCCCATTAAATCAAATACAACCGCTGACGGACGTGCTGCAAACAGAAGAACCGAAGTTATTTTATCGCCCGATTTAAATGGATTATTTCAGTTGCTGTATCAATAGCACTGCTATTTGTTCAGTCTCTATTTCTAAAACATATAATAATACAATATGTGTGAATTATGCAACTTTTGGAATTATTTATATGATATTCCTATGTTTAATATGTCTACCTTTCACAATACTTATCCATCTAAAAATGAATAGATTTATATCAAATAAAATAGGTTTTCTCTGTATCTTTATTGGTTTAGGATTATGTATTTTCCCCTTTTCAAGATATTCGGCAAACGACAAAATAGTAGTTCTTAGTAATATTACCATAATGGATGTTAAAACACACACATTTAATTGGTCGCCTTTAATTGGTTTCGTAATGATTGGAACAGGTTGTATTGTATTATGGCAATCATATAAAAAACCAAAAACATTTTGAAACTTTATATCAAATATATGGTGAGCAACCGCTGTAAGATGGTGGTTAAAGAAGAACTCAATAAACTTGGCATTTTTTACTTTATTGTTGATCTGGGAGTTGTTGATATCATGGACGATATAACCGATTTGCAACGTGAACAAATAAGACAGGCATTACATCTTTCGGGGTTAGAATTGATGGATGATAAAAAAACGGTTTTGATAGAAAAGATAAAAAAAGTTATTATCGAAATGGTTCACTACGATTGTGAATTACCCAAAGTTAATTTTTCAGATTATCTAAGTCAGAAGCTCAATTACGATTACACCTACATGGCTAATCTGTTTTCTGAAATTCAGGGAACAACAATTGAAAAATGCATCATAGCTCATAAAATAGAACGAGTAAAAGAATTGATTATGTACGATGAATTTAATTTGACCGAAATAGCTTGGAAAATGCAATATAGCAGCGTGTCGCATCTATCTAATCAATTTAAAAAAGTCACAGGTCTTACTCCTTCGCATTTTAAAAATATGAAAGATAAACGAAGAATACCTTTAGAAGATATCTAAAAAAGATAGGATTATTAGTTATAAGTAAAAGACCTGCCCGGTTAAAAAAAAACAGACAGGTCTAATAAAGGATATATGGAAAGAACAAAATTACATTCATCGCAATATGCAAGCAGTTTAATTGAAGCTAGCTTAGATCCATTGATTACTATTGATATCGATGGTAAAATTATGGATATAAACCAAGCCATGGCTACGATTACGGGTGTTGAACGTAAAGATCTGATAGGAACCAATTTCTGCGATTATTTCACAGAACCACAAAATGCACGGTTGGTATATCAAGAAGTGTTTAGAAATGGAAGCGTTGCCAATGTTCCATTAACATTCCGACATAAAAATGGTAAACTCACCGACGTGTTATTCAATGGTTCTGTTTATAAAGATAATCATGGCAATGTGCTGGGAACTGTTGTTGTTGGGAGAGATGTAGGAGAACAAAAATGGGCGATTGAGTTGCGTGCCGCCAACAAGGAACTGGCATTTCAAAACAATGAAAAAGAAAAGCGTGCAGCAGAATTACTTATTGCCAATAAAGAACTTGTTATTCAAAACATATTAAAAGAAAAACGGGCAGACGAAAAAGAAAAACGAGCTGCCGAACTTATTATAGCCAACAAAGAGCTTGCTTTTCAAAACGATGAAAAGGAAAAACGAGCTGCCGAATTAGTCATTGCCAACAAAGAACTTGCCTTTCAAAATGAAGAAAAGGAAAAGCGTGCAGCCGAATTAATTATAGCCAACAAAGAACTTATTTTCCAAAACAATGAAAAGGAAAAGCGAGCTGCTGAATTGGTTATTGCAGACAAAGAACTTATCTATCAAACCGAAGAAAAAATAAAACGAGCTGCCGAATTAGTCATTGCCGATAAAGAATTGGTATATCAAACCGAAGAAAAAGAAAAACGAGCCGCAGAGTTGGTCATTGCCGATAAAGAACTCGAATATCAAACAGGCGAAAAGGAAAAACGAGAAACCGTAAATAAAGAACTGGAGGCATTGAGTTGTTCTTTGGAATTAGCATCACAATACTCGCGAAGTTTAATCGAGGCAAGTCTCGATCCATTATTTACCATCAACCCTGCCGGGAAAATAACCGATATGAACAATGCCTCGATAAAAGTCATTGGCGTATCGCGTGAAGAAGTACTGAATACCGACTTCTTCGAATATTTCACAAAACCTGATAAAGCTCGCGAGGTATATCAAAAAGTATATGCCAAAGGATTTGTATCCGACTATCCTCTGACCATTCGCGATGGTAAGCTTACCGATGTATTATTCAATGGTTCGGTATATAAAGACGATCATGGAAATGTACTTGGTGTTGTGGTGGTGGCTCGTGATATAACTGAACAGAAACGTATAGCCACAGAATTGACCGAAGCAAAGATTTTTGCTGAACTTGCCACGGGATTTGCTGAAGATGCAAAACAAAAAGCCGAGAAGGCAACTCTGATAGCTGAAGATTCGGTAAAGGCAAAACAACAGTTTTTGTCGAACATGAGTCACGAAATCCGCACACCTATGAATGCTATTATCGGGTTTACAAAAGTGTTGTTAAATACCGAATTGACGAAAAAGCAAAATGAATATCTTAATGCAATAAAAATGAGTGGCGATGCATTAATTGTACTCATCAACGATATACTTGATTTAGCTAAAGTCGATGCCGGAAAAATGAGTTTCGAAAACTCTCCGTTTAAAATGGCGGCATCAATCTCTGCAATGATTCATGTATTTGAAATCAAAATCCAAGAAAAAAACATAAAACTAATCAAGAAATATGACAAAAATATTCCCAAAGTATTAGTGGGCGATTCTGTCCGCTTGCATCAGATTATATTAAACTTGTTGAGTAACGCCGTGAAATTTACCACTAAAGGCAAAATCACAGTTGCAGTTACACTCTTGAGTCAAGATGACGAAAAAGTAACTATTGAATTTGCAGTTTCCGATACGGGAATTGGCATTGCTAAAGATAAAATGGAACATATATTCGAAAACTTTCAACAAGCAACAAGCAAAACATCACGATTATATGGAGGAACCGGACTGGGGCTTGCAATATCAAAACAATTGGTTGAGTCGCAGGGAGGTTCAATTGCCGTAAAAAGTAAGATTCGCGAAGGTTCCACCTTTAGCTTTGTTTTGCCTTTTAAGAAAAGCACTGGTGAGGCGGAATTGGAAACAGAAGTTATATTATCGAATGTTGATGTCAAAAATATAAAGATACTGGTAGTCGAAGATATAGCTCTCAATCAATTATTGATGAAAACATTGTTAGACGATTTTGGATTTAATCGCGATGTAGCCAGTAATGGTAAAATAGCTGTCGAAATGTTACAGAAAAAAGCCTACGATGTCATTCTTATGGATTTGCAAATGCCGGTTATGAATGGATTTGAGGCAACCGAATTTATTAGGAAAATAATGAAATCGACCGTACCGATTATTGCTCTCACAGCCGATGTAACAACAGTCGATCTGGCTAAATGCAGATCGGTGGGAATGAACGATTATATTTCGAAACCGGTAGACGAAAAACTATTATTTGCTAAAATAATTGAACAATTAAAGAAACCATCATTATTAAAAGAAATTGATGTTATTATGAACAATGAAGATAAAAACATAAAACCAATAAAACGATTTAATTTTGTAGATTTAAGCTATCTGAACAAACACACCAAAGGCAATCAAAAACTTATGATGGAAATGATAGCCCTTTATCTCGAGCAAACACCATCATTAATCGTTACAATGAAACAAAGTCTGTTTGATAAAGATTGGAAATCGCTCTCGGGAGCAATTCATAAGATGATTCCTTCATTTGCAATAATGGGCATCAATAAAGACTTTGAACAATTGGCTAAAAAAATTCAGCATTTCGAAAACCCCATGTTAAACTCAGACGAATTAGGTCACATGGTTTTGCATCTTGAAGTGGTTTGTAACAAGGCTTGTGAAGAATTAACAGAGGAATATAACGATTTAAAGAACGCAAGTTTATGATCAGCGAAAAAAATATAGTAATCTTTCTTGTCGATGACGATGCATTATTCCTAAAATATCTGGAAATAGAATTTGAACAACAATTTAATGTAACCATAAAAAAATATGCTACCGGAGAAGATTGTCTCGAACATCTTTCGCAAAACCCCGATATTATTATTCTCGATTATTATCTTAATAGTGTAAATGAACAAGCAATCAATGGACTGCAAACACTTGAAAAAATTAAGGAATGTAATCCGAAAATCCCCGTAATCATGCTCTCATCGCAAGATAGTATTGATGTAGCGGTGTCGTGCATGAAAAACAATGCCTACGATTATATTGTAAAAAGTGAAACAGCATTCTTTCGTCTTCAAAAAGCCATAACATCGTATTTCGATCATCAAAAGATTGAAAAAGCTTTAAGTTGGTATATGGAGAAAATGTAGATAATTGGTAATTAGCAAGCATAAGGCAACCGTGCCAGGTTTCGAAAACCGGGCACGGTTTTTTTACACCTTAACATTGAGAAAAGTCATGCGAATCACAAGAAAAACGATATGAAAAATTGCTAAGCCATGAGAGTGACTGGATAAACGATATGAGTGATTGGATAAGCCATGCGAATCGCAAGAAAAGCCACATGAAAAATTGCTAAGCCATGCGATCATCGGTAAAAGCGATATGAAAAAAAGTTAAGCCATGAGGATCACAAGAAAAACGATATAAAAATTTGTTAAGTCACATGAAAATCGAAAAAAGTCATATAAATTTTAAAAAGGACACATGAATAGCAGATTTTGTCATATAAATTTCGAAATCGTTACATGAATAACAGATTTTGTCATATAAATTTTAAAATCGTTACATGAATAGCAGATTTTGTCACATGAATTTTAAAACCGTTACATGAATAGCAGAAATCGTCAGATGAATTTTGGAAACAACGTGCGAATCATCAGAAATGTCAGATGAATTTTTGAAACGTCGTGTGAATCATTGGAAATAGAGGTGACACCTCTAGTGACCCCGATAAAAGAAATTCCCGACGTGTGAATATTACAATTCATAGCTATTACTTTATAATAATATTGACCATCATTGGAGGTACATTTATTCAAAAAATAATAATAGTCCTAAAACCAATATCCAATGATAAAATCATCTTTTGAAAAGAAAACGATAATTCTCTTTTTCGTTGCAGCATTTTCCTTGATAGTAATACTGATATTGTTCTATTTCAATGCACAAAAGGTTGAGTCCACAAGCAAATGGGTTGAACATACTCAAGATGTGCTTCGAAAAAGTAACGATGTACTGTTAGATGTCATTTCACTTGAAAGTAGCTCAAGAGGATTTGTACTTACCAATGATAAAAACATATTATCATCGTATGATAACGTTTGTAAGGCATTGTTCACTAATATATACGATCTCAAACAACTTACCGCCGATAATCCAAATCAACAATTAAGAATTGATGTATTACAAGACTTGGTAGATGAAAAAATAGCTTTTACGAAAAAGACCATTGCAGTTAGAACATCAAAAGGACAGAAAGCAGCCGAACAATTAATTAAAACGGATATTGGTGTTATTTTGGTCGAGCAGATACGAAAGAAAATTACTGATATTAATATTGAGGAATTCCGCTTGTTAAAAATTAGAAAAGCATTTAAACAAAACAGCACTTTCAACTTCGATATTCTCTTTCTTTTACTTCTAATCCTTGTCACATTTGTTATTGTTCTATTACTCTTTATTTCAAAAGCTCAAATTGCAAAAAACAAAATAGCCGATGAACTAAAAAAGACAACCGACTTATTCTTAAATCTCTTCAATTATAATCCCGCATCAATAGCCATTAAAAGTATCGAAGATGGTAAAATTGTAAATGTCAACTATAGCTTTTTACAGTTATACGACTTTAGCAATAGAGATGAAGTAATAGGTAAAACAGTTGCTGAATTGCAGCTGTATGTTGATCAAAGACATGAAGACGATATTGTCGAGCTACTCAAAAATAATGAAATTGTAAAAGATCTGGAAGTAAATATTCGAACATCAAAAGGCGAAAGCAAATGGATTTCAGCTTCGGCTCAGTTGCTCGAAGTAAATAATATTCCCTGCCTCTTTTCTGTGTCGATCGACATTACACACCGTAAAAAAGCCGAAGATGATTTAGTGACTGTAAATAAGGAATTAGAAGCCTTTACCTATTCCGTATCGCACGATTTGCGTGCACCCCTGCGAGCAATTAACGGATATGCAAAAATTCTTCAGGAAGACTATGAAAAAACATTAGATGCCGATGGAATGGCATCGCTCCTTGCAATAATGAACAATTCACGGAAAATGGGCGAACTTATTGATGATCTGCTGGCATTTTCACGTTTGGGACGAAAGGTGGTGGAATTTACCGAAATAAATATGTTGAGTCTTGTTACAGCCGTAAAAGATGAAGAAATTAAAGCAACAACAAATATAAATGAAATAGAATGTACCATCCATAAACTACTGCCGGCATTAGGACAACAAGCCCTGATTAGGCAAGTGTGGGTAAATCTTATTTCCAATGCAATAAAATATTCAAAACACACTCCCAAAACAATTATCGAAATTGGATCATATATTGACGACTATAGAGTGATCTATTTTGTAAAAGACAATGGAGCCGGCTTCGATATGCAATATTACAATAAACTGTTTGGTGTGTTTCAACGCCTTCATTCACAGGAAGAGTTTGAAGGAACAGGCATTGGACTGGCAATTGTAAAGAAAATAATCAATCGACACAATGGAACAGTATGGGCCGAATCGAAACTTGGTGAAGGTTCATGTTTCTACTTTAGTTTGCCACAAATAATAAATTAAAAACCTAAAATTTATAATCTAAAAGAATTACAATGAACTTTGACGAAATTGAAATCCTATTTGCAGAAGACAGCATCGACGATGCTGCATTAACACTGCGTGCATTAAAAAAAAGTGGACTGTGCAATCCAATACATCATGTAAGCGATGGTGCCGAAGCTCTCGATTTTATGTATTGTCGGGGAGCGTATGCAACTAGAAATTCAAATAGTCGTCTCAAATTAATATTGCTCGACCTCAAGATGCCCAAGGTTTCGGGCAGCGAAGTGTTGGAGAAAATAAAAGCCGATCCGAAATTTAAAAATATTCCCGTAGTAATTCTTACCTCATCGAAAGAAGATCCCGACATTAAACGATGCTATGGACTTGGGGCCAATAGCTATATTGTGAAACCGGTGGAAAGCGACAACTTTTTCAATACAATTAAAGAACTTAGCTTCTATTGGATGATTGCAAATCAACCACCTCAATAATGTCCGATCAACTAAATATATTATTTGTTGAAGATTCTGATTCTGATGCCGATTTGCTTGTACGATTCCTTAAAAAAGAAGGAATTGAGTTTATTTCAACCAGAGTCTGGGCAAAAGATGCTTTTATCAATGCATTACAGAACAATAATTTTGATTTAATAATTGCCGATCATAGTTTACCACAATTTAGTGGCATGGAAGCTTTTCATATAGCAAAAGATGCTCATTATTTAATTCCATTTATATTAGTTACAGGAACGGTAACCGAAACCATTTTAACAGAATATGCTAAAGAAGGGATCGGCGATTATATCTTAAAAGATAATCTTCTTCGATTGCCATCGGCAATTGAGCATGTCCTTAGTAAAAAGAAAATAGAAGAGTTACTTAAAAAATTAGAATTTGCACATCAAAGCATAAAAGACAGTATTTTGTATGCACAAACAATTCAGAATGCAATGCTCTCCGACACCGTTTTATTGAGCGATAACTTCCCGAAATCGTTTATTATTTTTAAACCAAAAGATGTTTTAAGTGGCGATTTCTATTGGTTCAAAAACAGGAAAGATACTTTTTACCTGGCAGCCGCCGATTGTACAGGTCATGGTATTGCCGGAGCCTTAATGAGTATGATAGGCATTGAAAAACTAAACAATATTGCTATAGAATCGAAAAATCCTGCTGAAATACTGATGTATCTCAATAAGAATATAACATTGGCTTTAAGCCAGTCCACACAATACGCCCATAGTCAGAATGGCATGGATATAGCTCTTTGCACCATTGATAAGGTTACAAATACAATGCTCTTTTCAGGAGCCAAGCGACCTCTTTGGATTATCAGGAACGGACAATTGAATGTTGAAGATATTGGTGGATCGAAACGATCTATTGGTGGCGATTTTACAAACAGCAGCCCTACCTATGCACTTAATGAATTACAACTCCAGAATGGCGATTGCTTTTATCTTTTTTCCGATGGATTTTTAGATCAATTTAATGACGAAGGCACTAAAAAAATAAATTCAAGACGTTTCAAAGACTTACTTCTTTCTATCCAAAATAGAACGATGGAAAATCAGAAAGACGATATCGAAGAGTACCTAAATGACTGGAAAGGTAATTCCGAACAAATAGATGATATACTGGTGATGGGAGTTAGAATTGGTGACTGATACTTCTATTGACGACATCGTTTGTTGATGCTATACAGTTGATCGGTTGTCTGGTTTCCCGAGGTTCAGTTCTCCTGTCTATTTCTATGTGTCGATTAAAAATACGTTTAGATAAACCGATTAAAACAAAAAAGGCCGGTCGTTAAACCAGCCTTCCCAAAATGATACCACATTCGTGATTTTATTTATTGCTTACTAAATCTTTTATTTCTTTGCCAATAGTATCCATATCGTGCGAGAATTTAATCTTAAAAATCGACCATTGATATTGCGTATCATATTTATAATCATCAAGTCGTTTCTTCAAATCTGAATTTTTCTTTTGTAAATCAATTAACCTCTTTTCATATTTTTCTCGATTGTTTTTTTTATCATTTTTAATTCTTTCTTTGAAAGCAATCAAGTTTTTATCGTGTTCATTAATATTGTCGTCCGATTCTTTTTTAAACTTTTCGTACTCTTTAATTGAATCTTTTTGTGCTTCTTTTAACTCTGCTTTTGCTTCTACAACTCCGGCTTTCGCGTCAACAACTCCGGCTTTTGCATCTTTTAAATTTTCGCGTGCGTCTTCCGATTTCCGATCAACAGTTTGAGCAAATGTTGTTGAATTTGTCCCAATTAATAGTGAAACAATTGCTAATGGTACTAATGCTTTTTTCATGTGATTACTTTAAAATTTGATTTATACTATCAAAACAAAGGTTCAATCATTTGCAAAAAAATTCATTATACAATTAAGATTAGAAATTATATAATTCGTGTAAAAAGCACCAAAAAGTAAAAGAGTCCTCAAGCAGGAAACTAATTTGCTAAGAATAAAAATGTAATGGTTGTATAATTCATGGACATTTATTGTATCGCAGTATTTGCCTCGTGAACAGAGATTTTTGTCATACAAGTATGAAATTTATTAAATACAATTATCTTCCCAAGTATTTTACAATCTTATTGTATAATATATCTTCATCAATTGGTTTCGAAATATAATCGTTCATTCCCACCGAAAGGCATTTACCTACATCGACCGTAGTAACATCGGCGGTGAGTGCAATGATTGGTGTTTGGGAATTCATTTCGTGGCGAATAAATGCAGTTGCTTCAAAGCCGTTTAATTCGGGCATTTGCAAGTCCATCAAAATAATATCGTAGGTATTCTTTTGTAAATGTTCGATGGCTATTTTCCCATTATCGACAATGTCTATTTCAAAGCCAAAACCCTGGAGTATAATTTTAATAAGGAGTTGATTGAGCGGCATGTCTTCGGCAACCAATACTTTTACATTTTTAATACTTCTTTCTTTCAAAAGTTCTTTGGAAATGGTTTCGTGATTTTCATTGTTATCTATAACTAAAGCTGTCTTTATTTTTTCAAAATTCATTACAAACCCAAAGGTTGAACCAACTCCTATTTCGCTTTTTAAAATAATGCTTCCACCTTGCAATTCCACAAGTTGTTTCACAATAGCAAGTCCTAAACCAGTTCCACCAAACGATCGACTGGTTTCTTTGTTAGCTTGTTCAAAACTCACAAATATCTGTTCAAGATTGTCTTTTGCAATCCCGATTCCGGTATCAGTAATGGTAAATTCAATATTTGCCTTTTCAGTATCTTCACTCAAGAGCTTAACATTTATTGTTATCGAACCTTTGGTTGTAAACTTTACGGCATTACTGAGCAGGTTTAAAATAATCTGACGTAAACGCATTGCATCGCCTATTAACATTGGAGGAATGTGTTCGTCATAATTCATTTGCATAGTAATATTTTTCTCCGTGATCTTCGATTCAAACAATTGTAATATTGAAGAAATGGACGACGATAAATCGAAAGAACTTTGCTCGAAAGTCATTTTCCCGGCATTAACCTTAGCAAGATCAAGAATATCGTTTATTAAAATAATCAGAGCATCGCCCGATACTTTAATGGCGTTTAAATATTCTTTTTGGGTTTTGTTTAATTTGCTTTTGAGAATTACATTCGTAAAACCAATAATCGCGTTCATTGGTGTGCGAATCTCGTGACTCATGTTCGACAAGAACTGTTGTTTTGCTTTCACAGCATCTTCCGCTATTTGAGTCCGTAATTCGGCAATTGTATTTGCTTCTATTAATTCATTATTACTTTCATTACTTTTCTGCAATGCTTTTTTCTTATTATCAAGTCTTGCTTCCATCTCTTTTTTCTCTTTTAGTCGCAATGCATTTGCCAAGTGTCTCTCATCGGTTATATCGGTAATAGCAAGAACAATCAATTCCTTTTTATTGCTTTGCTGAATTCGGTGGGCATTTAGAATCACTATTTTATGACCGATATTTGGAAACGTTAACTCAACTTCGTAGCCTTCGAAATGATTATTCTTCGGAACTATTTCTTCGAGCAATTCGCGTAAACGAGGGATATTCCATTCGCCGTTTCCAAGTTTGTACAGCAATACCCGCGTACTATCTTCTTCCGATATTTGAAAAAACGTACAAAACGATTTGTTTGCCGATTTTATTCGAAGATCTTTATCGAGAATCAACATTGGTTCGTGAACCGTTGAAAGTATTGTTTCGTTATAATTATATAATTCTTCTATCTGTTGGTTGCGTATTTGCAATTCTTGATTGGTTGTTATAAGTTCTTCGTTGGTCGACTCTATTTCTTCTTTCGAAGTTTCCAGTTCTTCGTTCAGGCTTTGCAGCTCCTCGTTGCTCGACACTATTTCTTCGTTGGCACTTTGTAGTTCTTCGTTTGCAGCTTCCTGATCCTGTGTAATCGAAGCCATATCGGAACGGGCAGCAGCAATTTCTTCTTCCAACTTTTTAATGCGTAGGTCTTTGGCAACCGTATTGGTTTTCCCATCCAACGCTATTGGTTCCACAATCTCCATTTGTGGATGACCACTAAAAACGATGACAAGCAAATCGTCTTCGCCTTCTATTTTAAAAGGTGAAACTTCTATATCAACAATTCGAATGGCATTGCCGGTTTTTTTTCGATTCATTTCTATGCCTGTTTTGCAAACCGTTTGTTTGGTTTTTATGGCATTGTGAATAGCATTGCGAAGCTCGAACGTGATTTCCACATTTGCCATCTTCAATATATTGAAATTTGCTTTGCCCGACGAATTTTGTAAATACAACGATGTTGCTCCACGAAACTGCAAAATATCTAAATCCTGATTAATAACAACGCTTGCCGGTACATGCTGCATCAATAAAAACGCATCGAAAGCACTACCAAGATTTCCATTTGGTGTAGCCGAAATCTTTTTGGGAAGCACCGTAGTTTGATTATTTATTTGTGATGTTGCTGTTTGCAAAACCCGAGGTGTAATGTCGGAAATAGAATGCGAACCAGAATCTTTTTTGCGTGTATATATTTTTACTTTTTTGTTCAAAGGAGTAGTAAATAATTGCATAGATGTTCCAATGGTTTCCGATTTTCCAAGCATCAAACAGCCATTTTCGTTTAATGCGTAATGAAAGGTTGCAATAGCTTTTTTTTGAGCAGGAGTATCAAGATAAATAAGCATGTTACGGCAACTTATAAAATCCATTCTCGAAAATGGAGGATCGTGCAATATATTATGCGTTGCAAAAATACACAGATCACGCAATGTTTTCGATACCCGATATTTATCTTGCGATTTGGTGAAAAACCTTTGGAGTCGATTGGGCGAAACATTTTTGAGTTTTGTTTTTGAATACTCACCTATTCGTGCCTCGTTAATAGCATCGGCACTAAGGTCCGATGCAAATATCTGAAAGGGAATATGAATACTTTTCGAGTCTTGAATTTCGAATAGCAACATCGCAATCGAATATACTTCTTCGCCCGTAGCACAAGCTGCAACCCAAATTCTAAGCGGTTCGTTTTGCGATTTATCTTTCAGCAATCGTGGGAAAATGCTATTCTTTAAAAGTAAAAATGCTTCGGGATCTCTAAAGAATTCGGTAACGTTTATCAGCAAATCTTGATATAACAAATCAATTTCATTACTTTTCTTGTCTAATATTTCATTGTAGTCTTTAAGCGTTGTGACTTTATGAATCAGCATCCGGCGAAGTATCCGACGCTTTATGGTATTCAATTTATATTGACTAAAATCAACATTCTTCTTCGAAAACAAAAGCTGTAAAATAGAGGTAAGATGAGGATCTTTGTTGTCTATTTCATCTTCAGGATTTGTTTTTTCAATATATCTTAGTTTTGGATGTTTACTAATCCAATTTATTTTCGTGGCAATTTCTTTGGGCGACATCACAAAATCGACCACACCTTCGGCAATTGCCGATTGTGGCATACTTGCATATTTTGCCGAATCGTTTTGTGCAAATGTTACACCACCAGCCATTTTTATTTCTTTTAAGCCAATGGTTCCGTCGTTTGCACTCCCCGAAAGAACAATGCCTATCACATTTTCTTTGTGTGTAGCGGCTAACGAACTAAAAAGAACATCAATAGTTAAAGTATGTGCCTGAAGTCTCGGAAATAGTTTGATGTGACCATCGGTTACCTTTATTTCTTTGTTGTAAGGAATAACATAAACATTATTAGGTTGCATCTTATCCATATTTTCAACATCCTGAACTTTCATAGTTGTTGATTTCGATAATATCGACGATAAAATACTTTCGTGGTTGGGACTGAGATGTTGTACATAAATAAATGCCATTCCTGTAGTTGGCGAAAGATTTTGTAGAAGTAGCGTAATTGCTTCTAGTCCTCCAGCCGATGCTCCAATAGCAACAACGGTAAAAGCTTGTTCGTTCGTAATGTTTGATTGCGATGGGGGGCTAGTTTCAGAAAGCTGACCTTTCTGAGAGGGTTTAAGTGCTTGTTTCATTTTCTACGGTTTTACTTAGCGAAAGTCAACGAACACTTTTTCTTATTATAGTATCCTAATATATATTGTAAATATAGACCTAAATATCTGAAAACAATTATTTTATTGAATTATATTTTCGAGCAATTTTAACTGTTTAAGCTTTTTTATAGAAAATAGTTACGTGAATTATATAAATAGCAGTTACTATTATATAACGTTTAGGTTCAATAAAGCTATAATCTTTGTCCTAATATAATGTTTATTCAGATATAGGATGATTCGAAAACTAGAAAACAAAACAGTATTTATAACTGGAGGCTTATCGGGAATTGGAAAAGCATGTGCACTTGCTGCTGCACACGAAGGTGCAAACATCGTTGTAGCCGATCGAAGTCGAGATTATTCATTAAATTCATTGAATGATATCAAAGTTATTCAACCCAATGCAATTCATATTGAATGTGATGTGTCTGTTTATTCCGAAGTTGAAGAGGCGATTAAAACCGTTTACAACAGTTTTGGTCGGCTTGATGTAGCTCTTAACAATGCCGGAATAGGTGGCAAACCAAGCAAATTGGCCGATATGGAAGTTGAATCGTGGTTACATGTTTTAGATGTGAATCTCAATGGAATTTTCTATTGCATGAAATTGGAATTACAACAAATGACAAAACAGGGTGGTGGAGTAATTGTAAATATGTCGTCGGTTACGGGAAAAGTTGGTTTTGCAAAATCGGCTCATTATGTAGCTTCGAAACATGGCATTTTAGGAATAACACAAACCGCAGCACTCGAATATGCTACAGAAGGAATAAGAGTAAATGTTATTTGCCCGGGTTTTATAATCACACCATTACTCAATAAATTGGAATTAAGCAAAAACGATGCAGTTGAAGAACATCTTTGTCAGATGCACCCAATGAATCGTTTGGGTAATGCTGAAGAAGTAGCCAAAGCTTTTATCTTTCTGGCTTGCGACGATAGTTCGTTCATCACAGGAACAGCACTTGATGTTGATGGCGGCTATTTGGCTCGGTAAGATTGAAAACTTTTCAATTTAAATCAATCTCCCAACCCTCTTCGCCAAGAGGGCTAAACAGCCAATGATCGCAAAGCCCCCTTGGAGAAGGGGGTTGGGGGATTGAACGTTTATTTGCCCTTTGCTCGAGCGGAATTGTAGTCCGTTCGTTATAATAAAAAAAGCACGGACTGCAAGTCCGTGCTAGCAATATGTAAGTCTGTGCTAACCCAAAAAAATAGTAAAGGAAAACAATTCATATAAATTTAACTCATGCCTCTACAATTACACAAACCTTATCTCATTTCAAAAACTATCGACCACTATTTCGCCGATGTTTCCAAAGCAGGTTTCTTTGTGCTTCGATTTTTCAAAGAAGCGTTTGTACCAAAGTTTCATTTGCGAGAAATTATAAATCAATGTTTCGAGATTGGGGTGAAATCACTTCCTCTGATTACACTTACCGGTTTTATTATTGGCATAGTATTTACCAAACAATCGCGACCATCATTATCAGAATTTGGTGCCACATCGTGGTTGCCATCGTTAGTGTCGATTGCTATTCTGAGGACATTGGCTGCTTTGGTTACGGCACTTATTTGTGCTGGTAAAGTTGGCTCAAGCATTGGTGCCGAATTGGGTTCAATGAGAGTTACCGAACAAATAGAAGCAATGGAGGTTTCGGCCATCAATCCTTTTAAATTCCTTGTTGTAACCCGTGTTTTGGCAGCAACTTTTTGCTTGCCAATCTTAAGTGCTTATTGTGGTTTTGTCGGATTGATAGGTTCATACGTGAGTGTTCATGTTCTTGAATCAACAAGCATTGTTAGCTTTTTTACAAATGGTTTTTCAATGATTTCATTTCTCGATATCAATGCATCGGTCATTAAATCGATGGTGTTTGGATTTACCATCGGGATGGTTGGCTGTTACAAAGGTTATAATGCATCGAAAGGAACGCAAGGTGTTGGAAAAGCAGCAAATCAAGCTGTTGTTTTAGCAATGTTTCTGGTGTTTATCGAAGAAGTTGTTATTGTGCAAATGGCTAATTGGATTCGTTATTATTAGTGTTATGGAAATGCAGTTAAACCAAACCGAACCAGTTATTTCAATTAAAGGATTATATAAATCTTTTGGCGATAATGATATTTTAAAAGACATTAATCTCGATGTTTTTAACGGCGAAAACCTTGTTGTACTTGGACGATCGGGAGCGGGGAAATCGGTACTTATAAAAATCATAATTGGCTTACTAACGCCCGATAAAGGTTCTGTTTTTGTATTGGGCAAACAGATAAATAAACTATCGGGAAATGATTTAAATATTTTGCGTTTGCGAATAGGTTTCTCATTTCAAAATAGTGCATTATATGATAGCATGAATGTGCGTCAAAATCTTGAATTTCCACTGACTATGAATGTTCCTAATCTTAATCGAAAGACAATCGATAAAACGGTTGAAGACGTTTTGGACGATGTAGGATTGAAAGATAAAATTAACGAAATGCCATCCGATCTCTCGGGAGGACAGCGAAAACGAATCGGCATTGCCCGAACATTAATTCTGAAACCAGAAATTATGTTGTACGATGAACCAACAGCTGGTCTCGATCCTATTACAAGTCAAGAAATTATTACACTTATAAATAATGTTCAAAAACAATATAACACCAGTTCAATCATCATTACACACGATTTAACTTGTGCCAAAGAAACTGGCAATAGAATTGCAATGTTACTCGATGGTTGTTTTGTGAAAATAGGAACTTTTAAAGAAGTTTTCGATTCCAATGAGGAAGAAATTAAAGGATTTTATAATTACAATTTTATTCAATAAACGATGAATGAACCAGTAAATAAACGAGCAACGGTTGTTGGTATTTTTATTCTTATAGGAATAATTATCCTCATTGGAAGTATTTTAACAATTGGAAATCTGCATTCTACCTTTTCTCGAAAAATGAGGATTTCAACCTTATTTACCGATGTTAATGGATTGCACGAAGGAAATAATATCTGGTTTTCGGGAGTGAAAATTGGAACGGTAAAAAAAATGGAATTCTATGGAAAATCGAAAGTAAAAGTATTGATGGATATTAATATCGATTCAAAACAATTTATTCGAAAAGATGCTGCTGTGAAAATAGGTACGGATGGTTTAATTGGAAATAAAATTCTGATTATTTATGGAGGAACATCCAATGTGTCGGAAATTGAAGAAGGTGATACGCTTCTTAATGAAACAATTCTATCGACCGAAGATATGATGAATACTCTGCAACAAAACAATTTGAATATTTTGTTGCTTACCCAAAAACTAACTAAAGGTGAGGGAACAATCGGCAAACTATTGCAGAACGATTCGATGTATTACAAGCTTTTTACAACAATTAATTCCGTTCAAACGGCTTCGGGAAATGCTCAAAAAATACTTGCTTCATTGTCATTATTTTCCGAAAAAATGAATAAAAAAGGGGCTTTGGTTAATTCTTTAGTGAGCGATACTCTTCTCTTTAAATCTCTGCAACTTTCAGTCTATAAAATCCAAAACATTGCCGATACCGCAACTGTTTTTATCGATAATCTTAAGAAAGCAAGTACAAACACAAAAAGCCCGATTGGTGTTTTATTGTACAATGAACAATCGGGCAATTCATTGAAAACGATCATCAGCACATTGGAACGTAGTTCGGTGAAATTGGATCAAAATCTTGAAGCTTTACAACATTCCTTTTTGTTGAAAAAATACTTTAAGAAAAAGGAGAAATAACATTTCGCAATGTGAGGAATATGAAACTTATTTCAACAGTTGTATGATATTTTCATAAGCTGTTGTTCTCACCTTTGTGATAGGATTATTTTTCAAATTCAATAAAGCAACGCTATGATTCGTAAAAGTCTATACTTCTTTGTCTTTCTAACTTTTGTGTCAAAAAGTTATAGTCAGTCACCAAATTTAGGTGCTGATTCGAATTTTGCATTATTTACTGCCGCGGGAGCATTTGAAAATGCTGGTGCAACAAAGATAATTGGCGATATAGGTAACAATGTCGGAACTTTTTCAGGTTTTCCCGAAGGAACGGTTGTTGGTTCAATTCATTGTATTGATGCTATTTCGGAACAAGCAGCTAACGATGTTGATATAGCATATAACTATGTAAAGAGCTTAACCTGTGGAACTGTAATTGGAACAACTCTGGGAAACGATCAAATATTAACGCCCAATATTTATTGTATTGGCGATGCAACAACAGTAGTTGGAAATCTTGTTTTTGATGCTCAAGGGAATGCCGATGCTATATTTATTATTCAGATAAACGGTGCATTATCTACCGCAATTCATTCAACTATAACATTACAAAATGCAGCTTCATTACATAACATTTATTGGCAAATAAATGGTGCCGTTGATTTAGGCGATAGTTCAATATTTCGAGGAACAATTGTAGCCAATGGTGCAATAAACCTACTAGAAAATGCAACGCTTTATGGTCGGGGATTATCAAGAGCCGGAGCTATTTCGTTACATAATAATGTAGTTGAAGGTTTAACCCCAATGAATGCTTTACCAATTGAACTGTTAAGCTTTACTGCAAAACAAGAAGGTGAAAATGTCCGACTTAATTGGTTGACTGCAAGCGAAACGAATAACGACTTTTTTAGCATTCCACGATCGAAAGATGGATTAACGTTCGTTGATATTATTAAAATACCAGCTAAAGGAAATTGTACAACGCAACAACATTATTCTTCTGTCGATTATAATCCTTTCATAGGTATTTCATATTACAAATTAAAACAAACCGATATTGATGGAAAATTATCGTATTCAAAGGTTGTATCTGTTAGAATCGAAGATTTATTTGATTTCTCAATTTACCCAAATCCATTTTCTAAGAAAGCAACCATTAGAATTCAAGATGAAGCGAACAATTCTCTATATACATTGAAAATATTTAAATCAACAGGCGAGGAAGTGTTTTGTGTTAATCTTACTAATCAATTTACGGCACTCGATACAAACCTTTTCCCTTCTGGATTATATTTCTATACATTGATAAAAAACGATAAACCCATACATTCCGGGAAGCTATTTTCTATGCAATAATTGAAGGTAAGATATAAGATGGAAACACAATTATGTAAGAAATAGTATTAAAGAAAGTCTACATTTATAGATATAAATTTTAAAAAACAGAATCATGAATGAACCTGAAATGTTAAATAATAATACTCAATCAGAGCTTTTTACAACTTTTGAATTAGGTGCTATCAAATTACATAATCGTATTGTAATGTCTCCAATGACCCGTTGCCGTGCAATAGGTAATTTACCAAACGACTTGATGGCTACATATTATAGTCAGCGAGCTAGTGCTGGTTTAATTTTAACAGAAGGAACTTCACCATCGCCAAACGGAATGGGTTATGCTCGTATTCCGGGTATTTATACAAAATCGCAAGTTGAGGCTTGGAAAAAAGTAACATCGGCGGTTCATAAAGCAGGCGGTAAAATAATTGTTCAAATAATGCACACCGGTCGCATCAGTCATCAATTAAATATGCCAGCCGGAGCTATTATTCTTGCACCTTCTGATATTAAAGCTAAAGGTCAGATGTGGACAGATTCGAAAGAAATGCAAGATTTTCCATTACCCAAAGCAATGTCGAGCGACGAAATACATTTAACGAAAAAGGAATTTGTAACAGCGGCAATACATGCAATAGAAGCAGGTTTCGATGGTGTTGAAATTCATGCAGCAAATGGTTATTTGTTGGAACAATTCCTGTCTCCAATTAGTAATATTCGTAAAGATAACTATGGTGGAGGTGTTGAAAATCGTTGTCGAATAATATTAGAAATAGTCTCAGATATTGCAAAAGTAATTGGTAAAGGTAAAATAGGTGTTCGAGTGTCGCCTTACGGTGTGGCAAGCGATATGCCTCATTATCCCGAGATTGAAGTTACGTATGCATACTTATTTGAGCAATTAAATAAGCTTGATATTGCTTATCTGCATCTAGTTGATCATTCATCAATGGGATCTCCTATGGTACCGGCTGAAATAAAAAAACTTGTACGCGATTCTTTTAAAAATGCCATTATTCTTTCGGGAGGTTATGACAAAGCAAAAGCCGAAGCAGATATAGAATCGGGTAAAGCCGACCTTATAGCCTTTGGTCGTCCATTTATCAATAATCCCGATTTGGTGGAACGTTTCAAAAATAATTGGACATTATCGAAAGATCTTAAAATGGATTTATTCTATTCGGCAGATGAAAAAGGGTATACCGATTATCCGGTACATAAAGAATAGAATCTTTACATTACAAATGAAATGGGGCAATCATAAAAATGGTTGCCCTTTCTTTTTGTATCAGAAGTCAGTTTGTTTCTTAGAATCTGTGAAAAGTATAAATCTGAATCATAATTGTATAATACGTTCTCTGTAATTCAACCTACTTTTATATCAAATAATCACTGTGATATGAATCGTAAATATTGTATCCGATTTATTTGTAAAACCATTTTTCATGATTAAAAAGATCATTCAATATTCGTTGTTTATCATTGCAGGCATGCTGCTTATTGTAGGGGCCATAATATATTGGGGATTTCAACCTTTTGATCTGACTCATATTCTACTGCTTTGTGCGGCATTGGTACTTCTATTAACCTTTGTTTTAAATAATAACATATCAAAAAGATATCGCAAGTATAAAGACAAAAAGTAATGTCGTTTCAAATACATTTTTAACCGGAACAGTATGATTCAATTCTTCTCAAGAAAAACAATTGCTATTATAGTAGCACATCCCGACGATGAAACATTGTGGGCTGGTGGTACAATGCTTCGTCATCCATTTTGCAAATGGTTTGTTGTTTGCCTTTGTCGAGCCGATGATGCCGAAAGATCGGCACGCTTTTATGAAGCATTGAAAACACTGAAAGCCGAAGGTGTGATGGGCAACCTTGATGATGGTCCCGATCAAATTCCACTTAGTGAAAATGAAGTGGAACAAGCTATTCTCTCATTGTTGCCGAAAAAATCGTTTGATATTATTTTCACACACAATCCAACGGGAGAATACACCAAGCATTTACGACACGAGGAAATTAGCAAAGCTGTTATTACATTATGGGTAGCAGGGAAAATTGTTACAAAGGAACTGCGTTGCTTTGCTTATGAAGATGGTAATAAGAAATATTCGCCAAAGGCAATTGAAACAGCAACGATATATCGCATTTTAACCAATAGAACATGGTTGAAGAAATATAGAATAATTCACAAGATTTATGGCTTTAAACGAAAAAGTTGGGAAGCAAAAGCATGTTCACGTATCGAAGCTTTCTGGCAATTTAAAAATCATCTCGCTGCATTAAAATGGTTGCAAGCAGGTGGCATTATGGGAAAGTTATAAAGTATTATATAGTCAATCTATTTAAAAAATCAATTCGAAACTCAAAACATAAAAACTCAAAACTAAAATAATGAAAGTACTAGTATTATACGATTATCCACCAGCACCGGGAGGTCTGGCAACACAAGGTGATTTACTTTACAGAGGATTACTTGAAATGGGCGTTGATGCCCGGGCGGTGCATTTTGATTCGGCACAGGAAAAGGAATGGTATTATCGATGGTTCAAGCCCGATGTTGTTGTTGGCGTAGGTTATTGGGGACATACTCCACAACTTGTTCTTCATCCGCAACATTTTGGAGTGCAAGCTGTGCCTTGGTTAGTTGCCGATGGATATATTGCAAATTATCAAGAAGTATTGAATGCACTTCCGCTTATTTTGGTAACGTCCAATTGGGTTAAGGAAATGTATGTTCGCGATGGAATAAAAGGCGACAAAATTGTTGTACTTCCTGTTGGTTGCGATACCGATTCTTTTGTTCCTTTCAGGAAAGATGATCCTAAAATTTTAGCCGTTCGCGAATCATTAGGCATTTCGCCCGAGCAATTGATGATTCTTACCGTTGGTGGCGATGCAGCATCAAAAGGAGCACAAGAAGTGATGCAGGCTCTTTCAATTATCGACAATGAAGCTCCCGATTGGAAATATGTCTGTAAAGTGTGGCCGCAACCTCGCACCAAACTGCAAAATCTTGCCGACTTGGAATTAGCTACCAAACTGGGGATAGAAAAAAATGTGACTTACGCCACCAATACTATTTCACGAACATTTATGCCCTATTTGATCGGTGCCTGTGATATTTATGCCGCTCCTTCGCGTCTCGAAGGATTTGGAATGCCTCAGGTTGAAGCCGGAGCTTGTGGAAAACCTGTTGTCAGCATTCGTGCAATGGGAATGCTCGATACCTTGATCCACGAAGAAACAGCTCTTCTTGCCGAAATTGCTCAACGGATTGTAGTCCACGAAGTAACTCTAGGTGGAGAGTCGGGTTTCGAAGATAAACATAAGATTCACTTCGATATTCCCCGGACAGTCGATTATCGTGCTAATGTAAATGACATTGCCGAACATTTGTTGCGATTGATGAAAGATCAGGAGCTACGCGATAGAATGGGAACAGCAGGACGAAAACGGGTTGTTGCAAATTTCGATTATCGGGTTGTTGCAAAACGTTTTGTTGAAATTATGAAAGATAAATTAGGAATTGAATAATGAGTTAATTGGTTAATTCAAAATATTGGTGGAAATATTTTTCAATCCCCTACCCCTCTTCTTCAAGATGGCTAAAACAACCATTGATCGTAAAGCCATCTTGGCGAAGAAGATTGGGGGTCATTGAATGTTTATAAAATGGGAAAGATCTCCATCTGTTTGAATTTACAAGATCTAATTCATCATATTCACACATTTTAAAATAAAAAAAGCTCATGCAATCAGAAAATCAACAATTCATAGAAAAAGCAAAACAAGCAGCTATCGAAGTCTTGCTTCATAATGCACATGGACCTTTTCAAGGGTTACCACGAACGGCAGGTTGGGGTTATCCCGAGCCATATACCCGCGATTTGATGTTCTCGATATTGGGCGTTGCCGTTTCGGGCAATAAAAAACTTGTCGATAGTATTCGAAAAGTGCTTGAAACATTAGCAAAGAATCAAACAGAGCGAGGACACATTCCATCGTTGGTGCACGATAACGAAGACCGTGGTTCGAGCGATAGTACACCGCTGTTTTTAATGGGTGTCGGCATTTATCGAAAACTGACTGGTGAGGTGGATTTTCTGGATGCTGCCGTGAAAAAATCATTGACATGGATGGAATATCAAAGTCCGTCGGATAGATATTTGGTTGCCCAACAACCAACAAGCGACTGGCGTGACGAACAGTGGGTAACCGGATATGGATTGTTTGTAAATACATTAGTGTATAGTTATTTAAAATTGTTGGGAATAGACGAACGTGCCGAACGTGTACGGCAAGAAATGGGGCGGTTCACCATTACGGGAGGAACCATCCATCATCATGTTCACGAAGGTCTGGTTGTAAAACATAAACCATATTATGCATTCTGGTCATATAAAATACATAGCAGCGAACGATTCGATCTATTGGGAAATAGCATTGCAATACTTTCGGGAATAGCTTCTCCAACGAGAGCCGACGAAATGATTTCGTGGATCGAAGCCGAATGTGAGGTTATGAAACAACGAGGCGATCTGGCTATCGATTTACCACCAAACTTTTTCCCATATATTAAAACAACCGACCCCGATTGGCTTCCTCGATACAAACAATTTAACAATCCGGGAGAATATCACAATGGAGGTATCTGGCCTTTTATTTGTGGATTTTATATTGCCGCGTTGGTTGCTGCAAAACGGTTTAATCTGGCCGATGAAAAATTGTTGGAATTAACACATTGTATAGCTCAATCTACGTCCGATAAGCTTACATTCGGCTTCAATGAATGGCATAAGGCTCAAGACGGGAAACCAATGGGACAAGACTGGCAGACATGGAGTGCTGCACTCTATTTGTATGCTGCAAAATGTGTAGAAGAAAAACGAACTCCATTTTTTGACGAAATGCGAAATAATTGATACAATGCAACGATGTTCGTTGTTTCGTATCTCAACGAGATGATTACAGACCTACGAGATTCTTAAAACCTGAAAGGTCTCAACACCTTCCGGGCTTTGTTTAATTGGCTTTGTGCTGCTTCACAGTAGAAACTATAATTAGAAAAGAAGACCGATGACATGAAAAAGGAGACCGATGATTAACAAAAGGAGACCAATGACAACAAAAAGGAGACCGATGACAAACAAAAGGAGACCGATGACATGAAAAAGGAGACCAATGATTACAAAAAGGAGACCGATGACATGACCAAAGAAGACCGATGACATGACCAAAGAAGACCGATGACAACACCAAAGAAGACCAATGACAACACCAAAGAAGTCCGATGACATGACCAAATATTTTGCGTCTCTACCCCTCGCCAATTACAACAAAAATCTTGATTTGATAAAAGACTATTTTGGAGAACGAATTACCACCATGTTTTATCACAACCAAAGGATTCCACAAAATAAAAAGTCCGCTCGATGGTTTGGATAGTTAGTTTTATTTTTTACATTTGAATAGTTAACGGAACGAATATAACATCACTGTTTTTGAAAGAATATTCTATATTTCGGCGTTTACGGTTTTCACGTTTGAGTGGGATTGACGACCTGATGATACATGGAATATATCAGCAATTGCTGATAGAGGGATGTTAGCTGTAATGCAAAAAAAAGATAGAATATGACAATTACGTGTGTAGAAAATTCTTTGAAATTCCAAGACTTTTTCCCAATTATTGGGACGTTGATAACTGTCTATGCAGGCTATCGATTCTTATCTGTGACTGCAAATAAAAACAGACAAATAAAATGGATAGATGATTTTCGTAATGAATTAGCAAAATTTGTTTCGATTACAAACTCACTTATACACGAATTTAAGATAGAAAAAAGTTATGAAATGATAACTTCTGCTGTATTACTTAGATTTTATTTATATGAGACGAAACAACCAACAGATTCTCACAAGAAACTTGATGAAAAAATCAAAGAGATACAAGAACTTATAATTGATTGTGGTAAAGATGATTTTAATGAAAAGCTACTTTTAGATTATGCAAAACTTTTACCAGAGATTCTGAATTTAGCAACATCTGTGATTAAAACTGAAAGAAATAGGATTTAAAATGCACAACAGCTAATACCTAGGATTTCATGTGGCATGTAATGCCCAACATGGAATCTCGGTTGAACTACAATCCGGAGAATCTAGTATGGACTTATCAAAGAACCAAGTCTTCTTTAAGAACAAATTTCAAGGTTTAAAAACAGAAACAAACCAATAACAGAAGATTCCCACGGCAATTTTGAAGCAGGAAGACTTTCTTTAGCTCTTCATCCTGCAAAAAGGTGGCTCAAAACGATCGAAAAGCTACGATAACGACAACAAGAATCCAGTAGGTAGAGCCTCTCACACCACCGTACGTACGCAAACTGAGACGCAAGAGTTCAAAAACAACAGAAATCTACACACATATCACAACCAAAGGATTCCACCAAATAAAAAGTCAGCTCGATAGTTTGGATCGTTAGTTTTATTTTTTACATTTGAATAGTTAACGGAACGAATAAAAAATCACTGTTTTTGAAAGAATATTCTACATTTCGGGGTTTAAGGTTTTCACGTTTAAGTGGGATTGACGACCTGTTGATACAGAATTGTTGTGTGCAAGTTTACAATCACCTCGCATTAGAATTATAAGCGAAATAAAATGGAATATATTGATATTGAAAATTGGAATAGAAAAGGACATTTTGAGTTTTTCCACAGAATGGATTATCCACAATTTAATATTTGCATGGATATAGATGTCTCAAATTTTGTAAAGTTTACAAAACAAAATGGATTATCATTTTATTATTCAATGGTATTCGCTACTACTTCGGTGATAAACCAGATTGAAACTTTTAGATACCGTATAAGGGATAATAAAGTTGTACTACATGATAAAATACATCCTTCGTTTACAGATATGAATAAAGATGAAAAAGATGATTTATTCAAATTAATCACTGTAGATTTAAACGATGATGATATTTATATATTTGAAAAAAAGGCTAAAGAGGCAAGCGAGAATCAGCAAGACTATTTTGGACTAGATAAGTTAATTGGGCGAGATGATTTGATATATATTACATGTATCCCATGGATTTCTTTCACACATATTTCTCATACAATATCATTGAATAAAAATGACTCAGTTCCAAGAATATCATGGGGGAAATATTACAAACAAGGAGATAAAACCTTACTACCATTTTCAGTACAAGTAAATCATGCACTGATTGATGGGATTCACATTGGACAGTATGTTGATAGATTGCAAACATTCATTAACAAATTAGAATAAACCAGCAACAATACTAATTTCAAGGGTAACTAATAATAGTTCCACCTTTGTAACCAATTGTAAATTAGAGATGAGTAATTCAATTTAAAGACAGATGAAAAGAGTTTTATTATTATTACCAGAAGGATTTGAGATATTTGAAGCAAGCGCATTTATAGATGTTATAGGGTGGAATCTCGTGGATGGAGATCATTCTACAGAACTAATAACTTGTGGATTAAAAAAAGAGATAAAAAGTACCTTTAACCAAAGATTCATAGTGGATTATTTAATAGAAGATATAGATGTAAATTCTTATGACGCATTAGCAATTCCTGGAGGATTTGAGGAATATAATTTTTATAAAGAAGCTTATGATGAGAAAAGCCTTGAATTAATTCGTAAATTTAAAGAAGAAGGGAAAATAATAGCTTCAATATGTGTTGGATCTTTAATTTTAGGAAAAAGTGGAATATTAAAAGATAAAAAAGGAACAACATATAATAAAAAACCTATAAGACAAGAAACATTAAGAGGATATGGTGTAAATGTGATAAATGAGCCAATAGTAATAGATGATAACATAATAACTTCGTGGAATCCATCAACAGCGATAGAAGTCGCTTTGATTTTATTGGAAAAATTGACTTCTAAGCAAAATGCGGAATATATTCGATGGATGATGGGATTTGAAAAAGAATAATGACTACTCATAATACATGTAAATGCCATTAAACACAGCTACATTTATGGCGTTACGAATAAAAAACTACAGAAAAATGAAATAGTATATGATAATAAAACATTTAGATAAAGTACCTGAAATTGATTTTTCTGCTTTTATCGCACCCAATGCTGTTATATGTGGAGATGTTAAGATTGGAAAAAATGTAAGAGTAATGTATGGTGCGCAAGTTATTGCTGAGAATAGTTCGATTACGATTGGTGATAATTGTATTGTACTTGAAAATGCGGTAATCAGAGGGTTCAAAAATTGAAACCTTATTAGAAGTCAACAACATGTACAGAACTTTTGTATCTTTATTTACAATCGTTGTTTTTACGGAATTCTACTATATGTTTGTAACCAACATTGGATTATGTGAGAATTATAGTTTTTATATAATAATAGGATTACTCTTAATACTTTTTATGTTTTCCTTTAAAAAGCAAACAAGCTATATTAGACAAAGAGTTGAAAAAATAAAGGTTAAATAAAAAACTGCCCATAATACCTAGGATTTCGTATGGCATGTAATGCCCAACATGGAATCTCGGTTGAACTACAATCCGGAGAATCTAGTATGGACTTATCAAAGAACTAAGTCTTCTTTAAGAATAAATTTCAAGGTTTAAAAACAGAAACAAACCAATAACAGAAGCTTCCCGGTTCGAACGGCTCTGCCGTCGTCGCTCTCTGTTATCAGGCTGTAGCCTGAAACTAAAAAAACGACTGAAAAGAAAAAATGCTCCGTGATTTTAAAAATCACGGAGCATTTTCTCTTTAAAATTGTGTGAAATATACAATTCCAACCCAAACAAGTGTAACGCTTAACCCCATCTATCACTGTACATTTATGTCGTAATTAAAAACCAGTTAATACATAAATAAACATGAAGCCAACAATTGGAATTCCCGACAAAGACATCGAAGAAGTTATACTATTACTGAATACATTATTAGCCGATGAATATGTTTTATACACGAAAACCCGAAATGCTCATTGGAATGTTGGAGGATCGAATTTTATGGAATTACATACATTTTTCCAGAATCAATATGAATTGTTAGATGGTGTTATTGATGAAATAGCTGAACGAGTTCGTTCATTGGGGCATTTTGCATTGGGTTCATTAAAAGACTTTTTGAGTGTTACCCACATGCTCGAAGATAATCACGACTTTGGACATCACAAAAAAATGATTCAGATATTAGTCGACGATCATGAAACGATTATTCGCATTATCCGAAACGATATAATTCCTATTTCAAGTAAATTTAAAGATCTGGGAACAGCCGATTTTGTAACAGGAATAATGGAACAACACGAAAAAATGGCTTGGATGCTGAGAGCATTCCTAGTAAAATAATCTCTATGTGTTATAAAACGACGGTAGAGGACTCAACGAAGTTTGGGCTAAGAGCAAATGTGAAATTTAAAGCTTCGTTGAGCTTTTTCGAAAATGTAGATTATGGTTAACATTCATAAAATGTCATATTTAACAATACTATTTATTGTAATACTTGTTCTGGCAGCATGTAATAACGAGCAAAAGAAATTGATTCCAGACAAATCGACCGATGTAATAGCTCCAATTCAAAACGATAGTATTTTAAAGATTGAGAAAAGTATAATAAAAAAGCCAAAACGATCTTATGTATTTAGGGTCAAAGAAATTTTGAAAACATCGGGCAGATATAAACAAATTACAAAAGGATTGAATCGGGCGGTTATTGAAAATGGCGGACAGGGATTTGGTGTATGTTTGGAACGAAGTCCCAATCCCCGGAACGACGGGGCTATGGGACATTCGAAAACGTATGATTTTGTGGTTTACGAAATGTATACCGAACGACAATTGAATATTGCCTGGTTTTCATTCAATCCGCGAAGTAAAAAACTTTATGAATACGACCCTATTCTCGACCGCGAAAGACAAATTGCATTTGATAAGAACTTGTTAAAATAACTTGAATTTCAGAAGATATATAAACGTTGAATTAAAAGGAATACTCAATGAAAACGAAAGAAATAAGAAAAGTATTAATAGCCTTGGATTATAATCCGACAGCACAAAAGGTTGCTGAAACGGGTTTCGATTTTGCAAAAAAACTAGCAGCCGAAATAACTATTCTGCATGTCATATCAAACGAAACAGATTTTGCAACATTGGGATATTCTCCAATTATGGGATATGCTGGTTTTGCCGATTCAGATCTATCACATTTATATGATATTGAAGGGCTAACGAGAGCTGCTTTTCATTTCCTCGAAAAGACGAAAACACATCTTGGTGATGAAACAATACAAACACTTGTAAAGGAAGGCGATTATGCCAAAATGATATTGGAAACAGCTAAAACACGTCATTCCGATATTATCGTTATCGGAACGCATAGTCGTCGATGGTTGGAAAATACAATAATGGGAAGTGTAACCGAGGAGGTTCTCCGTGAATCAACAATTCCGCTTTTTATAATTCCTACCAAGAAATCGAAATTATGAGAAATGTATTAATAGCACTCGATTATGATCCATCGGCACAAAAGATAGCCGAAATGGGATATTCTCTCGCACAATCAATCAATGCCGATGTTGTATTAACACATATTGTTTTAGATCCATCACTTTACTCGGTAAGTTATTTGGAATTAGGTCCATTACAGCTTGAGGGATTTGAATGTATTAAAGATGTTGCCAAACAATTTCTGGAAAACGTTAGACAAAACTTAGGTGATGACACCATCGAACTAAATGTGGAAGAAGGAAATTGTGCCAACACGATTCTGAATGTTGCAAAAAGTAAGGGAGTTGAGTTTATCGTAATGGGATCTCATAGTCAATCATGGATTGCAAATAAATTGCTGGGAAGTGTAACCGAAAGTGTGTTACGACAAACAGCAATTCCGCTTTTTATAATTCCAAATAAAAAAACTTTATAATATAGTCCAATGTCAATTCATTCAAAATTAAAGCAAATAAATCCCAATATAGAAGATTATTCTATTATTGGAAAAGCAAACAGAAATAAGGAAACCGAGTTGAACATAGCATTGAAAGAATCGGAGATCAGGTATCGACGATTATTTGAAACAGCTAAAGATGGTATTTTGATTCTTGACTTTGAAACAGGATATATTATTGATGCAAATCCATTTATTATAAAGATAATAGATCGGCCTTTAGCAAAAATAATTGGGAAAGAACTTTGGGAAATAGGTCTGTTCAAAAATAAAGCAGAATCGGAAAAAACATTTAAAGAGCTGAAAGCAAAATCATATATCCGTTTCGACGATATGCCTATTCAAAAACAAAATGGAATATTAACCGATGTCGAATTTATAAGCAATGTTTATCTGGCAAATAATAAGAAGGTGATTCAATGTAATATTCGTGATATAACAGAGCGGAGGAAAATAGAAAATGCTTTGAAAGAAAGCGAATTATTGATAAAAAATCAAAATAATGTTTATTTGTTATTGAATGAAGAACTTGAAAAAAGTGTTGCCAGTATTCAAAAAATGAATGACGAATTAGTCATTCTACGAAATAAAGCTGATGAATCGAATAGACTAAAATCAGCATTTTTGTCAAATATGAGTCACGAAATCAGAACGCCATTAAATGCAATAATGGGATTTTCCGATTTATTGCTCGATAATACATTCCCGGAAGAAAAAAAGGATGGTTTTGCCAAAATCATTAAGACAAATGGTAATCAACTATTAAGCATAATCAATGATATTTTAGATATTTCAATGATAGAAGCCGGACAAATAACAATTGCTTCTGAAATGGTTGATATCAATGTTCTATTGAGTGAGATATTGGCAAGTTATAAAAACAGGATTGATCTGAAAGATGTAACAATAGAATATACTTCACACCAATTAAACGATCCGATTAAAATCAAATCCGATACAATTCGAATCAAACAGATTATTTGTAATCTGATAAATAATGCCATAAAATTTGCCAAAAATGGAGAAATCGAATTTGGGTATTTGCTGAAAGACAATATGGTCGAATTTTTTGTAAAAGACAATGGTATTGGCATTTCAAAAGAGAATCAGACATTGATATTTCAACGTTTTCGTCAAGTAGAAGTAATCGATAAAAACATGTATGGCGGCAATGGTTTAGGATTAGCCATATCGAAAGCTTTGGTTGAAAAAATGGGAGGCACAATTAGTGTGTTGTCTGAACCTGAAAAGGGCTCAAAATTCACTTTTACGATTCCAGATATACGATGATTAAGATCCTTGTTATGGCTTTTCTGTCGGTGATGATGTTGATTTGTTTTGCTCAAAAACCGGATAAAAAAGTGGTAAAAGCAAGAAGAACGGTTTCTGAAGCAAAACACGATTTAGTCGTAGCTGATGAAATATTAATGATTGCTCAAGTTGATTCGATTGTGCAGAGTGAAAAGAAGAAAAATATATTAGAAGAAAAGAATAAAAGTCAACAGAATAAAATAATTACAAAACAGCCTTCAAAATAGATTTAATAAGATATAAACATGAACGAAAATCCATTAAAAAAATTAAGTGACCATGGTCAATCAATTTGGCTCGATTATATTCGACGTGATTTATTTGATACCGGGAAACTAAAACAGTTGATCGAAGAAGATGACGTAAAAGGCATGACCTCAAATCCTTCCATTTTTGAAACGGCAATTGCCGAAAGTACAATCTATGATAAAACGATTGAATCGTTGACTCATACCAATAGAAATGTAAATGAGATATACGAATCGTTAACACAAAGCGATGTTGTAAAAGCAGCCGATGAATTTTTGCCGGTTTATCAACATAGTAAAGCTCACGATGGATATGTTAGTCTTGAAGTTAACCCTCATTTAGCTCATAATACCATTGGTACAGTAGATGAAGCACACCGGCTTTGGAATACATTGAACAGACCCAACATTTTAATTAAAGTACCCGCTACAATTGAAGGATTAACTGCCATTAGGCAACTCATTCGCGAAGGAATCAATGTTAATGCAACCTTACTCTTTAGTTTGGATCGCTACAAAGAAGTTGCCGAAGCATATATCGATGGACTTGAAGATAGGGTCGAACTTGAGCAACCAATACATAATATAGCATCGGTAGCTAGTTTTTTCTTGAGCAGAATTGATTCGGAAATTGATCCTATTGAGGCTACTTATCTGGCTTCGGGAGGAGAGAAGAATCATTTTGCAACTACTATTAAAGGTGAAGTTGCCATATCGAGTGCTAAAATTGCTTATAAAATATATAAAGAACTGTTTGATAGCGAACGGTTTTTGAAACTTGTTCATCAGGGAGCTACACCTCAACGACTATTATGGGCAAGTACCAAAACAAAGAATCGCGATTATAGTGATATCAAATATGTTGAAGCACTTATTGGACGTAATACCATTAACACCATTCCTCTTGAAACACTCGAAGCTTATCGCGATCATGGAAAACCGCAATCCCGTCTCGACGATCATTTGGAAAGGGCTTCGTGGGTACTCTCTGAATTACCCGAACTAGGAATTAATCTAAAAACTATTACTACAAAATTAGAGAACGACGGCGTTGAAAAATTCATCGTATCGTTCGATAAATTGTTAGAAGCAATAAAAGTAAAAGCTTCGAAATAACTGTGTTGATTTTAAATATTTCTTACACCCGAATATAGTGAAAAACAATAAAAGACAATTAAAACCAAAAGATAGTTTATTACTCAAAGATATTGAAGGCTATGATTTACTGGCAGAACTTGCTTTAGACTTGCAATGGGCATGGAGCCATGCCGATGATGAACTTTGGCAACAGCTTGATCCTGGTTTATGGGAACAAACGCATAATCCATGGGTTATTTTGCAAACCGTTTCGCGAGTTCAGTTTCAAAAAGTTATGTCGGATGCAAAGTTCCTGGAAAAAGTAAATTCGCTCATTCAATCAAAAGAGAAGACATACAACGATCCGGCTTGGTTTCAAAAGACACATCCAAAATCGGCTCTTACCTGTGTTGCATATTTTAGTATGGAATTCATGTTAAGTGAAGCACTGCCTATTTATTCCGGTGGTTTAGGAAATGTTGCCGGCGATCAATTAAAAGCAGCAAGCGATTTGGGCGTTCCCGTTATTGGAATCGGACTTTTATATCAACAGGGATATTTTCATCAGGTAATAGACCACGATGGTGTTCAACAAGCATTATATCCATTTAATGATCCGGGGCAATTACCAATCTTGCCCTTACGTCAGGCAAATGGTGAATGGCTTCGTTTAGAAATTGTATTTCCAGCTTTTTCTGTTTGGTTACGAGCATGGGAAGTACAAGTTGGTAAAGTAAAACTCTATTTATTAGATAGCAATGATGCTGCAAATTTTCCTGCACATAGAGGTATTACAAGCGAATTGTATGGTGGAGGCTCGGAATTGCGATTGAAGCAGGAAATGGTTCTTGGTCTGGGAGGCTGGCGGTTGTTACAAGCTCTTGGAATTCATCCCGAAGTTTGTCATTTAAACGAAGGACATGCTGCTCTTGCAATTTTGGAACGAGCATATTGTTTTATGAAAGAAACAAATCAGTCGTTCGACGTTGCTCTGGCATCAACACGGGTGGGGAATCTGTTTACAACCCATACAGCCGTTGAAGCCGGTTTCGATTGTTTTTCTCCATCGCTCATCGAACAATATCTTGGTGGATATGCTCAAAACAAATTAGGCATTACACTTCAACAATTACTGGCATTGGGGCGAAAGAATCCAATTGATATAGACGAAAAGTTCAATATGGCATTTCTTGCAATTAGAGGCAGTGGTGCAGTTAATGCTGTTAGTCGCCTACATGGAAAAGTGAGTAGACATTTGTTCCAACACTTATTCCCGGGTTGGGATACAAATGAAGTACCAATCGGACATATAACAAATGGCGTTCACATGCCGACATGGGATTCGAAAGAAGCCGATGATATCTGGACAGAAGCCTGTGGAAAAGATCGTTGGTTGGGATTAAGCGATACTCTTGAGAAAGATGTTTATACGGTTTCGGATGAACGTTTATGGGAAATGAGAATTAATGCAAGTAAGGTACTTATTGACTTTTCACGCGATCATTTCCTGAAACAATTACAAAGTGCCGGTCATTCGTGGGATTCATTTGAACGAGCAAAACAAATTTTCGATCCTACTGTTTTAACGCTTGGTTTTGCACGAAGATTTGCAACCTATAAACGACCAAATTTACTACTTCATGATCCACAACGACTTTTGCGATTATTGAAGAATCCTAAATTTCCTGTTCAGCTTATTTTGTCGGGTAAAGCACATCCTGCCGATACGTATGGTAAAGAATTAATTAAAGAATGGATTCAATTTGTAAAACAGAATTACGAACATTCTCCTATAATATTTCTGGTCGATTACGATATGCATGTGTCGGAACATCTTGTTCAAGGAGTTGATGTTTGGATAAATACGCCCCGTCGACCTTGGGAAGCTTGTGGAACAAGTGGTATGAAGGTTTTGGTAAATGGTGGAATTAATCTTTCGGTCCTCGATGGATGGTGGGCCGAAGCATATAAACCCGAATTAGGTTGGGCTATTGGCGATGGGAATGAACATGGCGATGATGCACATTGGGATGCCATCGAAGCCGATCAATTGTACACCATTTTGGAACAAGAAGTAGTCCCCGAATTTTACAATAGAAATGAAAAAGGAATTCCAACGCAATGGGTTTCGCGAATGCGTAAAAGTATGTCTCAGTTAACACCCCAATTCTCAGCCGACCGTTCGGTTCGTGAATATACCGAGAGTCATTATATTCCTACAGCATTAGCCTTTAAAAATCGAATGGAAAACAATGCCGAAAAAGGCAAACAAATAATCCTTTGGCAACATTCGCTTGAATTAAACTGGAAAACAATCCGTTTTGGCGAGTACAATGTTAAACCTGTTGGTAATCAATATCAATTTGATATAAAACTTAATTTAGGATTTATTGATGCTCATTCGGTTTGTGTTCAATTGTTTGCTAATGGACTAAACGACCTTTCGCCCGAGATTCATGAAATGAAAAGCTCAAATGTCGAAAATCAGTATTCCATATTGATTGATTCAGTGCGTTCATCATCTGATTATACTGTAAGGGTAATTCCCTTTTTCGATGGTGTAGCCGTTCCTTTGGAAACGAATTTTATTCTTTGGCAAAGATGAATTGTTAGATAATTGTAACTCAACCCCTGTCCTGCGGACATCCACTTCTCTACGTGTAGAGAAGGGGAAAGCGAATTGCAAAGCAATCGCTAGGGGATGAGTTAAATAGAAAACGAATAATAAGCTTCGGTTCCCCTTTTCGCCAAGAGGGCTTAAACAGTCAGGGACTTGGCTAGTACGGACTTGTTGATGTATTAATAAAACTCATAATTAATAACTCATAATTCAAAATTAACGAAAATGAATTCACTCATAAAACCATTATCACCACAGCTTCTGCAAAGAATAGATGCCTACTGGCGGGCCGCAAATTATATTTCTGTTGGTCAACTTTATCTACGCGATAATCCTTTGCTTCGTGAACCTTTGCAACTGTCTGATGTTAAGTCGATGTTGTTAGGACATTGGGGAACCACGCCGGGGCAAAACTTCATCTATGCCCATCTCAATCGTGTAATCAAAAAGAACGATTTAGATATGATATATATTTCTGGTCCCGGACATGGTGGCCCAGCTTTAGTGGGCAATACCTACTTAGAAGGAACCTATAGCGAAGTGTATCCAAACATTTCGCAAGATGAAAATGGATTAAGAAAACTCTTCACACAGTTTTCGTTTCCCGGTGGAATTCCCAGTCATGTTTCTCCCGAATGTCCCGGATCTATTCACGAGGGTGGTGAATTGGGTTATTCACTCAGTCATGCTTTTGGAGCTGTTTTCGATAATCCCGATTTGATTGTTGCCTGTGTCATTGGTGATGGTGAAGCCGAAACGGGTCCATTGGCTACCGCGTGGCATTCCAATAAGTTTTTGAATCCAATTACCGATGGAGTTGTGCTACCCATTCTGCATCTCAATGGTTATAAAATTGCCAATCCAGCACTATTGGCTCGCATTACACATGAGGAATTGGAGGAATTGCTTCGTGGATATGGTTGGACTCCCTATTTTGTGGAAGGCGACGATCCCGAAACGATGCATCAATTAATGGCATTGGCTTTAGATGAAATTGTAAAAGACATAAAACAAATAAAGTTTAATGCTCAAGAAAACAAAGATTTGTCGCGACCACGTTGGCCGATGATTGTTTTGAAATCGCCCAAGGGCTGGACAGGTCCGGTGGAAGTCGATGGTTTCAAAATAGAAGGTACGTTCCGAGCACATCAAATTCCTTTATTGGTCGATGCTGAACATCCCACACATTTGAAAATGCTTGAAAACTGGATGAAAAGTTATAAGCCTGAGGAATTGTTCGACACCGATGGTCGATTGATTCCTGAATTGGCAGAATTAGCTCCAAAAGCTGAACGAAGAATGGGAGCAAATCCACACGCAAATGGTGGACTTCTATTGGTTGATTTAGCATTACCCGATTTTAAGCAATATGCTGTTGGTGTCCCATTCCCAGGATCGGTTCAAGCTGCAGATGCTCAAGAATTAGGAAAATTTCTACGCGATGTTATTACTCTCAATAAAGAGCAACGCAACTTCCGTATATTCGGTCCCGACGAAACACTTTCGAACCGGTTAAGTGCAGTATTTGAAGTTACCAATAGACAATGGGATGCCGAAAGGATTAATAGCGATGAATTTCTTGCTGTTGATGGTAGAGTTATGGAAATGCTGAGCGAACATCAATGCGAGGGCTGGCTCGAAGGCTATTTACTAACCGGACGACATGGCTTATTTAATTGTTACGAAGCATTTATCCATATCATCGATTCGATGTTTAATCAACATGCCAAATGGCTGAAGGTTAGTTCCGAATTGCCTTGGCGTAAGAATATAGCGTCGCTCAATTATTTACTGGCATCGCATGTATGGCAACAAGCTCATAATGGATTTACACATCAAGATCCCGGATTTCTGGATCATGTGGTAAATAAAAAATCGTCGGTAGTTCGTGTGTATCTTCCACCCGATGCAAATTGTTTGTTGTCGGTCTGGAATCATTGTTTGCGAAGCCGTCAGTATGTAAACGTTGTGATTGCTGGTAAATATCAAGCTCCGCAGTGGTTGACAATGGATCAGGCGGTTGAACATTGCACCAAAGGAATTGACAAATGGCATTGGGCAAGTAACGATGGAGGAATGGATCCAGATATTGTGATGGCTTGCTGTGGCGATGTCCCTACGCTCGAAACCTTGGCAGCGGTTTCTATTCTTCGCGAACATCTTCCCGATTTAAAAATCAGAGTTATAAATGTTGTTGATTTAATGAAACTGGAACCCGATACGGAACATCCGCATGGATTAAGCAACGATGCTTTCGATGCATTATTTACCAAAGATAAACCTATTGTTTTTGCCTTTCATGGTTATCCATGGCTTATCCACCGCTTAACGTATCGACGAACAAATCACGAGAATATGCATGTCCGCGGCTACAAGGAAGAAGGTACCATTACAACCTATTTCGATATGACGGTAATGAACGATCTCGACCGTTTTCATCTTGTTATTGACGCAATATCTCGACTTCCCGATTCTGATGGATCAGGGATAAAACTCATTCAATTGATGAAAGATAAACTCATTGAACACAAAGCTTATATAACGACTCATGGGACTGATATGCCCGAAATACTTAATTGGAAATGGAAACAAAAGTAGAACTTCGAATTGAAATGATGCACATCGGCATAGCTGCCGATCATGGTGGCTTTGAGTTGAAACAGAAACTATTGGTCAGTCTTGGTGCAACCGGTTACCGAGTTACCGATTTTGGTGCTTATCAATTGATTGTTGGAGACGACTATCCTGATTTTGTATTGCCATTGTCTCTGGCTGTTGCCAGGAATGAAGTAACACGGGGAATTGCCCTTTGTGGAAGTGGCGTTGGGGCTTGCATTGCAGCAAATAGAATTTCGGGCGTGCGATCAGCCTTGATTACCGATTCCTTCTCGGCTCATCAAGGTGTTGAAGATGATGATATGAACGTTATGTGTCTGGGTGGTCTTGTTACTGGTTTTGCATTAGCTAATGAATTAGCTCTAACCTTTTTGAATGCTCAATTCGAAAATACTGAAAGATTCAATCGCCGACTTCAGAAAGTTAATGCTTTCGAAACGTTGAAGGCAGATAGACCAATTTATTGGTAATCAATAACTCACTCTCGGATTACATCTTTTTGAAAAGAGAATTGAAATGAGCAATGACGACAGAATGTCATTATTCTTTTATATAAGAACGTTTTGGCTTTGGTCGGAACGATGTCGGAACGATGTCGGAGAAACCTTGATACGCAAAACCGTGTTAAGACCATTTTTAGTATGTTATTCTGTCAGTTTGGTATCTGTCTGTGAATAATACAAGCTTTGTGAATAGTTATATAACATGTTTCAAGTTATTTTGACTGACCTTTAATCAATCGAAATTGTAATAAAAACAAATAACACAAAAAATGAAACCCCACGATGGTGTAAACACAAACTGTTATGATTATTTTAAACATCTGGGTTCACCGACAATCGTTACAAAACAATTAAATAGATACAAATGAAAACATCTGATATTAAAAAAATACTTGTTCCGGTTGATTTTTCGGAGACATCAACGAATGCTCTTAACGAAGCTATAATCTTAACTGGAGTACTTGAAGCGGAATTATATTTAATCCACGTCATGGAATTTATGGCAGGTTATATTTCCATGTATAGCGATATGTCTCTGCCCTTGGATTTACCATCGAACACCGAATTAACGCAGATTATTAAAGATAAAATGGAAGCCATGAAGCAACACATAAGCAAAGAGTTTGAAATAATTCCGCATATACAGATTAGCGAAGGTGAAACGTATTCCGAAATCATTGCCTTTTCCGAATCAGAAAAAATCGATCTTATTGTTATGGGAACACACGGGATATCGGGCTACAAGGAATTGTTTCTTGGCAGCAATGCTCAGCGTGTCATTTCACTTTCCGATATTCCCGTTTTAAGCTTACAGAAAGCATGTAAAGACATCGATTTTAAAAATATTCTGATTCCAATTGACAATTCAATCCATAGTCGCGAAAAAGTTAACGTCACATTAATGATAGCTCAATTATTCGGATCTAAAATCCATCTTTTAGGACTTCTTGATTCTAACGAAGAACAAGAAAGGAATAAGTTTACCACCAAACTTAATGCTGTTGAAAAAAACATTATTGCAAGTAAATTGGAATATGTTAAAAGCATAGTAATGTGCGATAATTTTGCTGAGACAACAAAAAAATATGCCATAAAAAACCATTGCGATCTGATTGCAATAAATACCGGTCACGAATCGCGATTGACAGGGATATTCATGGGACTATTTGCCCAACAAATAGTGAATCACTCTAAAATTCCGGTACTAAGTTTTAAACATCATAGCGGACAATTTATGATTGAAACGTCTGGTTACGGGATCAGCTAACCTTTCCCAATAGCCGAATATATGCTTTTGTTTGGAGATGGAAAATCATACTCCCGACCGCAAATTTCATGCTCCGTTACGTGTTCAACATGAAAACGAGTGATGTGATACTAATAAAGTTTACCTTTTTTCAATTTATGATCGTTTTTTTTATAGACTAGAAAATAATAACGTTATATTCCAATCCTGAGGAATTCTTTTTGCAATCGCTTTCCAGAGTAAACCTGTCCCACATCCTAATTCCAATGCTTTTGCCTCTTTAATTTTCTCGACATTGTTAAATATCCATAAAGGACAAATTTGCTGGAATCATTATACTGCTTTTCTTTTAATTCTGAACCCAAACTCATGCTTATTGCCTCCTTTTTTATGGTGTATAATACTCTATCCCAATACAAAAGTCCCTCTGCGTTAAACGAATGTGTCTTCTTTACCTATTAGTCTGAGTATCGTTGGAATCCATAAAATTAAAGATACGTACCTAGATTATTTTACTGCTCTTGAAACAATGGAAACAGTTTTCTTTAAATATGACAATATTCGTTCTTATGCCTGTTTTGATTATTTGATGTCCGCTGTTGCTCGTTTTCATAACGGTATTTGGATACCTCTCTAATTCAATAATTGTCGATTAAAAACATGTAGTGTAGTAATGAACTTTTAATATATTAGTAATTTTGGATTTACCTACTTGATATTTCAATAAAAGAATTGCTTATATTTTTTATATACAGGATTTTTGCAAGGTTGCAAAAACATACAATTACTTTACTTTGTTTTGAAGACAAAGATTCTGCAAGCTGTTATTGTAATAATCTAAATACATAATTCAAAATTAAATCAAATTTACATAATCTATGTGAGCTGTCAAACTATCCATAATTTAAAGGAACAATATATGGAAAGTCATTGTCGTACATTGCAATCCTGTCATTTGGTAATTAATTTGACAATAATTGCTATAACAATTAGTAATCCTAATGTTATGTATGAATATCGACTTGCAAAATTAAAAGTCCAGCCCATTGAAGGATATAATTTAGGAACCATTAATCGAGGGTCTTTTCGGTTAAAATAAAATGGACCTTTCCAATTCCCACGATCTTTACTCATTGTGTCTAAAATCTGTTGGTCAAGTTTTGTTTTCATCACAATATAATTTAATTGTTTTTAATAAATACTATTTTGCTATTTTGAACTTTCGTTTTGCTTACACGCTACGGCAAACGGAGACTTATCTGTTTTTGTTCACTTTAAAGATTCGATTTAACAATAATTGTATTAAGGTCGAAAATAAAGTTGATATAATTAACTCCAATGGAATGTTTATTATTGGTGGAAGTCCACAAGATGGTTCTTTGGGTTCAGTGTAAAAAAGCAGGTAATGTCCTATTAGAAATATAGCTATCACAATTGGTGTGAAATAATAAATTGAACGAACAGTTTTTAAAATTTTTATCTTAAATAGCAAAATTGCTATAAGACATGGAATTGAAAGAATCCCTAAAAATTGCAAATAAAATATCAATGGTTCCATGCCGTGTCTTTTTTATAATTACTGCTAACATCCCAGTATCAGCAATTGCTGATATATTCCATTTATCTTCAGGTCGACAATCCCACTCAAAAGTGAAAATTTTAAACCCCGAAATGTAGAATATTCTTTCAAAAACAGTGATTTTTATATTCGTTCCGATTACCTATTCAAATGTAATTAATAAAACGAATCTTTCAAACTATCAATCAGGCTTTTTCTCCCCTCGAATCATTCGAAAATCGTCAAACTCCCCTTTATAATCTCTGATGATCCCGCACCGAAAGACAAACATCCACATCCAAGGGGCGATGATCCCACTTTTGCTATTCAAAATAGCTGTTCGAAGGAGCAAATTGCTGTTCAGGGAGGCAATTTCCCTGTTTTGGAGTTTCCGATGATTGAGCGGGAGCATAAAAAAACCTGTCAGAAAAGGTTCGCGAACTGACAGGTTGTGGTTTTGTTCTTCGTTTCTGTTAGTTAGCCGAAGAGGTTGCTGTGGTTGCAGCACTTGTTGAATTACGACCGGGGAATCGAGCCGAAAGATCGTCCACAACGGTTTTCATTCCCGGTACTCCTGCTTTTGCAGCAGCCTTTGCCGAATTGTAAAACACCAATGCAGCGGCAAAAGCTTCGGAACCGGCAATCATGGTAGTGTCGTCGAGCTTTTCCAATAATTGTTGCAATGGATATAATACTTTAATGAGTGCATTAACCAACAACACATCTTTCTCATATTCGGTAAGGTCGAGAAACGCCGGTACCGCTTGTGGATTCTGCTTGGCATATTCCAGCGATTTATTTACAAACGACACTGTTTTATCGCCCATCTTCAGTAACGATTTACGGTCGTCGACTGTAAGGTTCAGCAAATAGGGCATCTCTGCCGTGATGACGTTGATCGCCGCCGAAATCTTATCGAACGATGTCTGATCAACCGAAATTGAAATTTTGTTTTCCAATGACATAGTTTTTACATTTAAAGATTACACAATATTTGAACTATGAGTCAGATTCAGTAATGGCAAATATCCTATGGCAGTAGTTGGTGCGAACCTTTTAAAAATTGAAAACCACTGCAGGAGTCTCTCGTCCTCTACCTGTTTCTTATCTCGCTCTAACAAAATAAATCGATTGTCCGTAAATTTCCAAATTTTTTTAACTGTTTTTGAGGTCCCCGAATCATTTTCCCGGGAGCTCTGGTATTCATTCTCCAACTTCTTGTGGCAAACAATCGTTAAACAAGCAACAGAAAATAATCGGTGATTAAATATTATCATTATCTTTGCCCTATAGCAATCGGTGTTAAAAAGAAATAAGCCTTCGGCAATATGAATAAAATAGCAGTTTTCCCTGGAAGTTTCGATCCATTTACCAATGGTCATAAGAACATTGTGGAAAGGGCTCTGCCATTGTTCAACAAAATAATAATAGCCATAGGGGTCAACGCCGAAAAGAAAACCATGTTTACACCCGATCAACGCATTGCTGCAATAGCTTCAACGTTTGTAACCGAGCCCAAAGTCGAGATTTTTGAATACACGGGTTTGACGGTCGATTTTTGTAAAAAACACAATGCCGGCTATATCATCAGGGGTGTCCGCAATAGTGTCGATTTCGAATATGAAAAGGCAATTGCCATCATGAATAAAGAAATTGGCTGCGGTGTCGAATCACTATTTCTGTGTTCCGACCCCCAATACTCCATCATCAGCTCCACCATCATCCGCGACCTCTATCGTAACGGTCGCGATATATCGCAGTATGTACCTTTTCCCATTCCCCAAAAATGAAGAAGTCTATAGGTACATATATTTGCAGTCTGCTTTTCTTTCTGTTGCCTCTGGTATCGCACTCCACGCCGATAAAGATCAAAGGAACCAATACCGATTATAAATCGTTCCAGATAGATATTTATCGTTACAGCGATCTTATCAGTATGACCGAGATAAAGATTGCCGAATGTATGACCGACTCGGCCGGAAACTTTGAATGCGAGTTTGATGTGCCGTCCACCTGTCAGGTGTTTATGTATCTGGGTTACTATAAAGGATTCTTCTTTGTCGAACCAAAAAAAACATACGAACTGGTGTTGCCTCCCCGCAAAGAAAAAACGCTGGTCGATGAATTGAACCCGTTTTTTACCGAAGAAGAATTTAATATCGGTATTAAAAACGCCAAAGAAAATGAACTCAACTATTTAATCTCGAGTTTCGATGCCATTTACGATCCTTTTCTCTCCGAAAATTTCAACTATTTGTATGTCTATTCCGATGTAAAAATGGTCGATTCGCTTCAAAAGGTTACTTTCGCGAAATTCGCGGGCATAAAGAATCCCTTTTTCAAGGACTATATGACTTATAAGTTCGATTATCTGCATTATTTCACCTTCGACCGCGACCGGAACTTTGCAACCAAAAAATATTTCACCAACAAACCGGTACTGTATCAGAATCCGGCATACATGGAATTTTTCAATCAGCTATGGGGCAAATATTTTACCTTTCTGGGAGCCAGCGATAAATACGGCGAACGAATGATGTCGAACATTATTTACTCCAAAAGTCCCACCGAACTCGATCGTACGCTCTATTTGAATATGGCTCTCCGCGACGACACCCTCCGCGAACTGGTGATGTTGAAAGGACTTTCCGATTGTTTGACCAAACCCGATTTGTATCCACCCAATACCGTGGTTCAGATGCTCGATTCAATTACAAAAATTTCAAAGATTCCCGAACATCGCATCATTTCATTATACATATTGTCGAAAGAAAATAAACTGAAACAATTCGACACAGCTTACGATTTCACCTTGAAGGATGCTACCGGCGAACCGGTGACGCTTTCAAGTTTCAGAGGCAAATATGTGTATTTGAATTTTGCCCGTTCCGAGAATTATGCCTGTCAAAAAGATTATCGTCTGTTGGAAGAAATTAATAACAAACATATAAATGGATTGCAGATTCTCACCGTCAGTTCCGATCAGGATACAGCAACATTCAACGATTTTGTAAAAAGCAATCCCCAGTTTTCGTGGCCGATTTTGTATGACGACAAAAAACGGGTGACAAAAAAATATGCCATGCGGGCGTTACCATCATATTTGATAATCGATCCCGAAGGTCGGATTGCCATGATTCCGGCAATCACACCCCAGCAGAATTTTGTTTTATACTTTTCGCAAATCCAAAAATGGAGACAGCGTGTTTTAGATGCAAAAGCTAAACAACAGCAGGAAGATCAACAAACTCATTAATCATTAATGTCCCATTTCCATCGGATTTTTGGTTTCGCAGTATATATTCTATTAAGTATAGCATCTTTCACAGCCTTTGCCGAAGATAGTCTCTCAACAAAAAAACAGCTGAAAAATCCATTACTTTATAAAAAAGGTCGATTTGCATTTACTGTTTTTCCTGTTGCCAGTATCGATCCGGCAAGTGGAATGGAACTTGGAGCGATGCCGGTGTTTTCCATTGCTCCCCAAAAAGATTCTATCGCCACAGGATATTATCGAGCCTCGTCGGTGGTTTCGCATCTTACCTATTCAACAAAAAACTGGGCAAACATCAGGGTCGAAGGACAATTTTTCACGTCCAAGGGCAAAAATTTTGTAATGTTTTTCCAATATCTCAATGCACCCGATTATTTTTACGGAATAGGCAACGACACCATAAATAAAACCCCCTCGAAATATATCAATCACTATATAAAATGTGGATTTGAAGCCTCGAAAAGCTACAAAATCGTCCACTTTTTCGGACTGAAGTGCGATGTCGACTTCCAAAGTATCTACGATGTTACCTTATCTGTTTTAAATAAATCGGTGGAGGGATATAACGGAGGCAACATTATTGGTTTGGGACCTATTTACAAATACGACAGCCGCGATAATGTTAATTTTCCTTCGAAAGGATCGTTGTTGCAGACCTCTGTAGTTCAATCCATAATGCTCGACAACAGTGGGAAACATTTTACAATCTGTACTTTTGATTACCGGAAATATTTCATGTTTTTCAAGTCTTATTATGTAGCTCTGCAAGGTCAGGTATCGAGTTCCTCGGGCGATGTCCCGTTCTATAAATTGCCCTCGCTTGGCGGCAAATATAACCTGCGGGGCATCTCGAACAAATTTATGTATATCGATAAACGGGTTTGGTTTTCACAGGCCGAAGTGCGTAAAATGATATATAAAGGAATTGGAGTGGTTGCATTCACCGGAGTTGGCAATACCTTTGCAACCTGCGACAAAGAAATGGTATCGCATGTAAAGGTGATGTATGGCTTTGGTGGGCGGTTTCAACTCATTCCCCGCGATCAGATCAATCTCCGGATCGATTATGCGTTTGGTCCTAATGGTGATACTGGCTTTTACGCAACTATTCGCGAAGCATTTTAGACCTATTGCTTTATAAATTTTTGGGTATTCGAGCTGTTTTTCATCTTCACCGTTACATAATATAATCCGGCTTGTTTAATTCCCGAAACCTGAATGGTATTGATTCCTGCGTCAACGTTCTGATAGATTTCTTTAATTGTCCTGCCCTGATTGTCGGTGACTATTATTGAACAATTGTCGTTGCTCTTGGCTTCAAATATGACGGCAACCGAATTGCCCGAGGTAATATTTGGAATGACTTTTAATTTTGAAATTTGAGGTTCGTCAATCCTGTCGAGTTCGTTATGCGATTGTTTGTAACGATATTCGGCACGCGAAGTCACCGAAGAAATATTTTGCTCCTTGCTTGCCACAAATAAAGCAAAGGCAATATGAAGCGTATCGCCGATTTTGATATTTCTGGCTTTGACGTTTATCATTTGAATGATGTCGTCGGCCGTATTTTTCACGAAGTTAAGATTCGTTTTTGAATGAGTCAACCCGTTGAAAACATCACGTTTCGAAAAGCCGTCGTAATCACGTAAATTGACTACTTGGTTCGTTGTATCGTAAACTTGAATCAAGTGATGGTTTACCGAATCGCCTTTCAGAACCTGAACACCCACATAGGGTTGGTCTTGCTCTATGGAATAAACATATCCGTACTTTTTATACACGTTCACGGTAGCTTTATTCAGGAATGGGTTCGATACATCCCAATCCATTATCAAACCGGCATACATGCTGTCGATATTGGAAAATGAGGTGTTTATTATATCATATTCATAGACAACAAACGAACTGTCGTGCAACCATGCAGTTGCTCGCTGGTTGATTTTAAAGTTAAAATCAATATTGGTTTCATATTTCCCGGTGAACGATGAAACAATAGAAACTGTACTATCGGTATTCTGATAATCGGGAAAGTCTATTGTTGTAAATGCACTGGTCGATCCATAATTCAGAAGCACTTCTTCGGTATCTTTGGCAAGAACCAATCCGCATAATATATCTTTACCTCCGGCAGTTGCCAAACCTCCGGTGGTCAGAATTCTGCTCGACAGCAATTGATGGTCATTGTCTGTAAATCCTTCACCCTCGATAGCTGCCACAAATGCGTATCCAATGCTACCCACAGCTGTTGTCGTGGTTGTTATATTATTTGCAGTCAACGGTAAATACGATGGGTTTACTTTAACAGGCACAAATTGAATGTCATGGAATCCATCAGGCATATCATAAGTCAGTTGCAATGCCACTGTTGCATCGTATGGAATGGTTTTTTTGAGAGAGAAATGCAGTTCGAAATTTTTCAAGGTATCCATCATTCCTAATGAATCGATAATTCTCCCCGGTTCCACCTGAGCAAAGTAACCATTGTAATCGGAGACCGATACGGTAATGTTTTTTGCCTTATGTAAATAATTGACAAACGAGCCCTTCAATACTGCTGTATCACCACCCCTCACTATGTTGTCGTACAATCCGTTTATGGTAAAATCGACAAGGCGGATGGATGGTGTTAGGGTATCAGAAACCGCTTTGTATGCATTCACCCTGCCATGACCTAATAATTTCTTGAAAGATGAATTTCCCGGAATGGTATCGATATTATCGCTTGTTATTCTCACTTGTTCGCCGATTTGGAGTGAACTATAATCAGGGAATCGTGATTTTACAAGTCCGGCAATGCCCGAAACAATAGGTGCTGAGAAGGATGTACCACAGAAACCCGTGGTATATGTGTTACCCGTAGATGTTGTGTAAATACTTATTGCAGGAGCACACGCATCGATATAATATCCATACGTTGATCCACCGCTCGATCCTGTATTTTGAGCTGTCCATTTTTCATCGATGCTGGTGGTTCCTCCAACACTAAATGCATGTTCGTATGATGCAGGATAAAATACCGGTTGTCCTTCTGTATTCCCGGCAGCACAAACAATCAGGGCATTTTTATTGAATGTTGCGTAGTCTATAATATCCTGATATAGCGGTACCGAACGTTTTAGTCCATCCTCCCACGAACAATTGATAACCGAAGATCCATGTTCGGCCAGATACATAATTGCATTGTAATTTGAACCTCTCACCGGCAGTAACTTGCAATTAAATCCTACGCCGGCTATACCTTTGGCGTTGTCTGTTTTGGCAGATGAAATACCCGCAACCAATGTTCCATGAGCATAATCGCTCGAAGCTGAAGCGTCATAATCAGGATTATTATCATTACCGATAAAATCCCAACCCCTGTAATTATCAATGTAACCATCGCCATCGTTATCTATACCATCAATAGGATCGGCTTGATTGTATTTTATCTGGCTTGCGATTTCGTCGTGAAAGATATCGACACCTGTATCAGAAATCCCGATTACGACATTCGAATCACCTTTACATATATCCCAAGCGAGTTTAACGTTTATTTTATCGAGCGACCACTGATTTCCAATTGAGGCATCGTTTGGTTGATATAGGGAATTTGAATTTTCAGAATATTCGGGTTGGGCATATAGTACTTCGCTAAAGGTTGATAAATAGACAACGACCTTTTCTACAGAATAGCTCCCGGCATATTTTATTTCATAAATGCTTGTTAGATCAACATCATTCGACTTTTGGGGTGAGCTGGCGTGTGGAAATCTTTTTTTGACTGATGTTGGTTCAAGAGAATTGATAAAGGTTTGTAATTTATCCTTGTTTGAGTCAATCGGTGTGTAGCATTTAAGTCTGGTTGGTTTAAACTTTACAATTATGGTTTGTGGAATGTAAGCGTTTTGCTGTTCTTGAGCTTGAATGCTATGAAAAAGCAGAACAAGTATACATAAAAATCCTAAACTTTTCATCATAATATAATTCAAAAGGATTAGGTTAATTTTTCTTTTATCTTCTTTGAAAACTCTGAAGCAAAAATAAAATCTTCAAGTTCCGCATTTTCTGAATTCCAGATATCGTCTTTATGACCTTCCCACCACTTCTCTCCATTGTTTATGAAAATGATTTTTTCTCCAATTTCAAAGACAGAGTTCATGTCGTGAGTATTGATGAGAGTGGTAATATTATATTCTTTTGTTATTTCGCAAATTAATTTATCGATTACAATTGCAGTTCGCGGATCGAGTCCCGAGTTAGGCTCATCGCAAAAAAGATATTTTGGATTGAGAGCTATGGCACGAGCAATGGCTACGCGTTTTTGCATTCCTCCACTTATTTCCGACGGGTAAAGATCATTTTTCCCCGTTATTTCAACCCGATTGAGGCAAAAGTTAGCTCGGTCAATTATTTCATCAGGTTCTTTCCCTGAAAACATTTTGAGGGGGAAAAGAACATTTTCGAATATTGACATTGAGTCGAATAATGCACTCCCTTGAAAAACCATTCCTATTTCTTTTCTAATTTCTTTCCGCTCATGATTGTTCATTTTTGCAAAATCACGATTATCGAACAGAATACTGCCTTTGTCAATGTCGTGCAACCCGACAAGTGATTTTAATAATACAGTTTTGCCCGAGCCACTCCTTCCAATAACCAGATTGATACAGCCTTCTTCGAGTGTGAGGCTTATGTTTTTAAGAACCTGTTGCTCTTTAAACGATTTCGATATATTGACAACCTCTATCATTATAACATTAATTTTGTGAGCAAAAGGTTGAATATTAATATAATCAGACTACTATTCACGACGGCTTTAGTGCTTGCATCGCCAACACCTTTCGATCCCAGTTCGGCATTATAACCGTAGTAACTTGATACTGATGAAATGATAAAAGCAAAAACAACTGTTTTGGTAAGTGTATAGAAGATGTAATAACTTTTAAATCCGTAATGGAGTCCGGATATAAATTCAGAGCTATTTATTGCCCCGGTAATAACAACTCCAAAATATCCGCCAAAAATACCTACGAACATATAACACAATGATAAAAAAGGAAAGATAAATATGGTTGCAATTATTTTAGGGAAAATAATATATCCGGCAGAATTTACACCCATTGTTTCCAATGCATCAATTTGTTGTGTTACTTTCATACTCCCGATTTCCGATGCAATGTTTGAGCCAACTTTCCCCGATAATATCAAACACATTATTGTTGACGAAAACTCCAAAATAATCGAATCGCGAGTTCCATATCCGACAAGCATCTGGGGTAAAAGCGGATTGTCCATATTGTTGGCTGTCTGAATTGAAATAACAGCACCAAAGAAAGCTGCCACAATAGATACTATTCCAATTGAACTAAGTCCAATTTTTTCAATTTCTTCAATTATCAGCATCCAATACACTTTGCCTTTTTCGGGTCGTGCAAACGTTGCCTTCATTAATGTTGCATAATTTCCTAGATGTTGGAAAAAATCCATTTCTACATAATTTTGATTAAATTTATATCAAATGTACGCAAATATAGTAAGGTTTTGATTATATTTCCTTTTTGAAATTTAAAAACCAAGATAACTATGGCATTTACCTTCTTTTTTAGAGATATAACGACTATCGAAGAGGCCGTTAAATATATTACTCCTCAGATTATTGGTCGTAGTAAAGTAACAATTTGGGATGCTGGTTGTGCAATGGGACCAGAACCATACACCCTTGCTATTGTTCTGTCCGAAAATCTTGGTCCGTTTGCTTTTAAGAATGTAAAAATCTATGCAACAGATCACGATGAAAGCGGTCAGTTTGGGAATATAATTGACGAAGGTGTGTACCATTTTGATGAATTAAAACGGATGCCCGAGGATTTGTTTAAAAAATATTTTACTCCCACGACAAAGGATGGCTATTTTCAAATAAGTTCGACTATCAAAAATTGTATTGTGTATCAAAAACATGATCTACTTACATTCCATCCCATTCGAACCGATTTTAATCTAATAATGTGTAAAAATGTGCTCTTGCATTTTCAACAACCTGAAAGAATAAAAGCAATTCGAATGTTTCATTCCGCTTTACAATCAGAGGGTGTTTTTGTAACAGAAAACACACAAAAAATGCCCGAGGAACTCGAGCATCTTTTTAAGACAATAGGAAGGGGAAGTCAAATATTTATGAAATCGTGATTCCCGTTAGTCTATAATAGTAATCCATCCAAATGTATCGGGTATAAGACCATACTGAATGCCAACAATTGTTTCGTAAAGTTTTTTACAGATAGGTCCTGGTTTTCCGTCTTTGCTATATGTGTACGTTTTATCATTGTCCGGGTCAATAATTTTGCCGATTGGACTGATCACTGCAGCCGTCCCGCATTGACCAACTTCGTCGAACGAGCTTAATTCGTCGTAGGCTACAGGACGTTGTTCAACGGTGAGTCCCATATCTTTAGCCAAGACTTGTATGCTCATATTGGTGATTGACGGTAGTATTGAATGCGATTTAGGTGTTATATATGAATTCCCTTTAATAGCAAAGAAATTTGCAGGACCACATTCGTCAATATATTTCTTTTCTTTTGGATCTAAATATAAAGCGGCACTATATCCAAGATCGTGAGCTTTTACTGTGGCTTTCACACTTGCAGCATAGTTTCCTCCAATTTTTATATGTCCGGTTCCAAGGGGTGCTGCACGGTCGCTTCCTCGTTCTACGATGACATTGCTAGGATTAAAACCTGTCTTAAAATATGGTCCTACGGGTGAAACAAATATAATAAATAAATATTCACTCGAAGGATTAAGCCCCACTTTAGCTTCTGTCCCAATTATTAATGGACGGATGTAAAGGCTTGCTCCGGTTCCATAAGGTGGAATAAATTCTTTGTTTTTACGGATAACGGTAAAAAGGGCTTCTTCGAAAATTTCTTTAGGCACGGCAGGCATTAAAATGTATTCTGCAGATTCGCTAAGCCTTTTAACATTCTCGTCCCATCTAAAAATTCTGATTTTGTCATCTTGTCCCCGATAAGCTTTCAGACCTTCAAAACATTCTTGTCCGTAATGTAAACAGGTGGCGGCAATATGCATGTTTATAAATTCACTTTCATGAAATTCTACTTTACCCCATTTACCATTTTTGAATGCACAACGTACATTTCCATTTGTTTTTTGATAAGCAAACGGTAAATTGTGCCAATTAAGACCAGTACTCATATTGTTTATTATTAATAATTTAAACTTATTTTATCGTGTCAACTTCATTTTTGTTACACGTTGCTAAATTACAAATTTTCTGCTTTTTGTCTATCAGATTCAAATTTATAATCTTGCTCAATAATTTTCATTAATTGTTTATTTTTGTTTTGATTCCTATTTCTCTTTGCCGACTCTGTAAAATAGCGATGTTCTTGTAGAAATTTTAACTGAAATTTGTTCCATTCATATTCTCCTTCTTTTATGATATTCAATTCCAGTAATTCGTAATATAAATTACGTGATACATTTAAATAATCCGGACGTCCCAGATAATCAAGGTCTGCATCGCACATTATTTCTTCTAAATGATTTTTAGGCTTTTGAGGCATTCTCGTTGCTAATATCAAATCTGCTATAATAGATCTTTGTTCTTTCGTGTAGCCATATTGCGGTAAAATTTCTTCAGCAACTTTCACGCTATTGACTTCATGGTTTTTTAAATCGATTAAAAATCCGCTGTCATGGAATAGTGATGCTGTTTTTAATAAAAGAAGTTCTTCATTGCTGATATTTTCACTTATTGCCAAAAGTTCGGTATGAACAACTACATCAATAGTATGTTTGACATTGTGATAGTATAAATTATTTGGGAGTTCTTCTTGGAGTTTGTCGAACATAAACTCTTCCAAATCTTCGAATTGTAATAAATCCAATTTGTTTCTCATTTCTTTATTCGGAATCATTCCGTCGTCATCCGAACTAAATTCTGCCTTTAAACCCTTCACAAAATACATATCAACTTCTCCTTTATATTTAATTGGCATTTTACCGCGGTGTACGCAGTCGAAAAACTCATTTATTAATAAAAATGTATCTTCTGAAATGTTTACCATATTGCCTTCACCGGCTGATTCCATGCGGTTCGCAATATTTACTGTATCACCCCAGATATCGTATGTAAATTTTTTCTTTCCAATGACTCCGGCAACAACAGGACCTGTATGTACTCCTATTCGCAGTCCCCAGTATGTACTACCTTCATTTTCTGCTTTTATTTGTTGTTCACGAATGAATTTTTGCATTTCCAATGCTGCCAAAACAACATCGATAGGATTGGTGCGATTCTTTTTAGGAATTCCTCCTGCACACATATATGCGTCACCAATTGTCTTGATTTTTTCAATATTATATTTTTCTATGATTTTATCAAATTGAATAAATAATTTGTCAAGTTCATCGACAAGAACATCTGGACTCATAACCTCAGCTATTTTTGTAAAACCCTGTATGTCTGAAAATAATACTGTGGCCATTTTGAAGCGAACGCTTGATGCCTTATCTTTATCTTTGAGTTCTCTTACTGTCTTTTCGGGTAAAATGTTTGCTAAAATACTCTCTGTTTTTTCTTTTTCATTCAAATATTCTTCAGTCTTTTCATCTATTAACTGATTTAGTCGTATTTCTTTCTTAGAAAATTGATAAGAACGCCAGTTTAATAATAGGTTGATAAAGGCTATAAGTATTAATAAATAAAGAGTTAATGCATAATATGTCCTATAAAAAGGTTTTTTAATGGTAAATTTAAATATGGCTTCGTGCGATATGTTTTCGAATAAATCTTTTGAACGAACCTTAAATATATAATCGCCAGGATTTAAGTTTGTGAATTCTTTCGATGTTGCTACTGAAAAATCAGACCAATCTTTATCAAACCCTACGAGCATTGTTTGATGGAGTATTGCATTGTTCTTTTGATATACAGGAGTCGTAAATTCAAATTTTATGTTTCGATTTCTGTATGAAAGGATGGTAAATGTTTTTTGATATGCCTGATTAAATTCGGTGTTTTCACATAAAACAGAATCAGAGTTAATGCAAACCCGACGGATTATGGTATTGACTGAAGAATTACTTTCTTTTAATGATTTAAAATCCAAACGAACCAATCCATTAAATCCACCAAACCAAACAGTTAGATTTGTGTCCGGGTAAATAGTTTCACAAATAAAATCGCGAATTCGGTTGAATGGTTGTGAGATGCAAGTATATCTTTTTACATTTGGTAAATTCCAAGCAACTAATACCGGTTTTTGGCTTGAATTTTCTTTTTCAAAACTCATCCATATATTCTTGTCATTATCTTCTATCATAGGATTCACTCTCATCGATTTACTTTCAGACGGAAATGCAATAAGGTTGTCTTTAACAAAACAATTCTTAACAAAGTCGAATCGATAGAGTCCTGATATAGTTGAGAATACAGCACCTTTAAGCGAATTGTATGTATCAATCCAAAACGATCCGGTTGGCAATCCATGCCCCTTTTTGTACTGAGAAACAATTGCATCGGTAAATGAATCGTTTTTATAGCGAACCATAAAGACGCCTTCGTTGAATGTGCCAACCCAAAGTGTTCCTTCATTCGATTCTGAAATTGATGTTACTTGTGATTTGAATCCTTTTAATCCTCCTAAAATTTTCCATTTTCCATTTTCGTCCCGAAGGCTAAAAATAGCATTCCCCGTTGCTACATATATAATGTCCTTTTTAAAACATGATTTTTGTATGGTGCTTGTTTGTTCGGAAATGATAAGGTTCGGCTTCTCTTCTATTGAAAAAAGGCCAGATGAAGTGCTTGCCAATAGTTGATTGTTAGCTATAATGAGTTTTTTACATTCACCGGAAATCCCAGTTACTTTTTTAAACTGATTATCAAATTCCGTATTTCCTACTGAATTCAATCTCTGTTTTGTTTGGAAATAAAGACCTTCAGATGTTCCAACAAACAATAATCCGTTATGTCGAATAATTGAATTCACATTCCCTTGAATACCAGTGTTAAAATCGAAATATGAATATGCTGAAGGCGTTTCAATACGGGCTATTCCATTGCCGAGTGCTGCCCAAAGAGAGTTTTGCTCATCGACCATAAGAGCATCTACATAATTATCGTATAATCCATTTTTTTTATTTATTTGCGAGATGATATTCCCGGTTTGATCAACAATAATAATCCCTTTAGTTTTTGTCCCGATTGCGATGTTTTTGTCGGATAAAACAGTATTACAAAGATAATTACCATTACTCAGAATGTTTGAAATAGGTTTCTGAAACAGATTAATCACACCCTTTTCGACTTTGAAAATATTGTTATTTGTAATTGCAAGATATCCAGAAGCAAGTGGTATAATTCCAATAAGTTCTTTTTGAAGGAAGAAGTTCGATTCGGGCAATGTCGTGACCTTTTTGAAATTAAATTTTACCAGACCTAAGTCGGGTGTATTAATAAAAAATTGTTGCCCGATTTTGAATACGTGAACAAAAGAGGGATCGTTTAATAATCGTTGTAAACTTTGATCAAAAACGAAAAGATTTGTACGTGTGCTGAAAATTACCTTATTACCCTCAACAAACATTGAATTTATCTGACCGAAATTAGCACTGTCGAGGAGTGCAACAAGTTTTATTTTACCACGACTATCGTGCGATAGTGAATAAAGTTGATTGAAAGCTCCCACAAAAATATTATCTCTTGAGTCCTTTGCTAGAATGGGACTTCCATTTACATGGATTAATTGCCAAGATGTACCATCATATTCGAGTAATCCATTGAAGTTTCCAAAATACATAACCTGTCTTCCATCTTGAACAATCGAGTAGTTTTTGCCTTTAAAGCCACTTTCTGTTGGAGTAATATTTTGAATAAAAGGTAGCCCTATATCTGGGACTTGAGCTAAAGAAGAATATCTCAAAATGGCTAAAAGAAATATTGAGAGTAAAATATTTTTAGAATTAAAAATCATTTTATATCTTTGGAAATCGAATTAGTAAAAAATACTATACCACTAATCAAAGGTAAGATATTTTGTTTAATTATAAGTTATTAATATATTTTTATGGAAGCTACCAACAAATCAATTTTAGTTCCTTGGGATTTCTCTAATGTTGCAGAATATGCTTTGCAACATGCTATTAGTGCTGCAAAAGTAATTAATTGTGGAGTAACATTGTGCCATATTACGAAGAAGGAAAAGGAGAATGAAGAGGCTATTGAGAAAATGAAAACAGTTGTTGCCGATACAAAACATAAGTTTTCTATTGAGCCTCAGTATATTGTAAAAGAAGGTAGTATTTTTACCTCAATAGCAGAAATAGCAGAAGATGTTGATGCTATATTTGTTATAATGGGAACTCATGGCATCAAAGGAATGCAAAAAATCACAGGTAGTTGGGCGTTAAAAGTTGTGGCAAGTTGCAAAATGCCATTTATTATTGTTCAAAAACCACCGCACGATGAAATATTAATGCCTACAATTGCTTATCCTGTAGATTATAAAAAAGAAGATAAGCAAAAATCGATTTGGGCTGTTTATTTAAATAAATATTATAAATCGAAGATTTATTTATTTACTCAAAAGTCTAACGATGCAACATTGAAGAAACAAATTCAAAGCAATGTAAAATTTACAAAGCAAATGCTTGAGAGTTCAAATATTGAATATGAATTTACAGAAGCATCTGGATTGAAGGATTTTGATGAAGAAATAATAGATTTTTCTATGAAAATTAATGCAAGTACAATCTTAATCACAACGACAAAGAATATAGAATTAAAAGACTATATGTTTGGAGCAACAGAGCAAAATATAATTGCGAATAAAGAAGGTATTGCTGTTATGTGTGTGAATCCGAAAGAAGGTAAAATACAAGGATTTAATTAAATCAGTTTTGATAATTTTCTAAAAGCCGTTAGCAATTTCAGACTGTGTGAAAACTAAAAAAGCGTCAAATAAATTTGTTTATATCATTCATATACAGTATCTTTAAGCGTATTAATTAGATTTATTTATGCATTATAAAGATAAAATATCAAGAGAACAATTTATGGTTTTGTCATATGACACAATGATAGCACCAGACAATGCAGTGCGTTTAATTGATTTGATGTGTAAGAAGTTTATTAAAAGTCAAGACATTGATATTCAATTGAAAGGAAATAAAAAGGAAGGTTGCAAAAGTTATCCACCAGCATCAATGTTAGCATTATTGGTTTATGGTTACTTTAATGGTATTGCTAGTAGTCGAAAATTAGAACGAGAAACCTATCGCAATATCGAAGTCCTTTGGTTGATGGAAGGATTTCAACCCGATCATTGGACAATCTGTGAATTTCGACGCAATAGTGAAACAATGATGAAAGAATTCTTAAAATCATTTCGACGCTTTTTGATTGAAGGTACCTATGCGAATGCTGAAAAAATCGTCTTTGATGGAACAAAGGTAAAGGCTTATGCAAGAAGAGAAATACTTACAGTAGAAAGCATTAAAGAAAAGCTTTCGGATATTGATAAGTCAATTTCCGATTATCTATCAAAGATTGAACGTTGTGATAATCATGACAATGAAATGGATTTAGCAAAAGCTGAAATAGCACAGCTAAAAGATAAAATTCAGAAACTTGAAAATGCAAAATCAAAACTTGTAACCATAGAAAAAGCCATTGAAGAAAGCGGTGAGAAATATTATGCCCCCAATGATTCTGATGCAAGACTGGTAAAAGGCAGAGATGGGAAATTTGCTGGATTCAATGTTCAAGTTGGTGTCGATACCAAAGGACACTATATTATGGCAGATCGTGTAACGAACGATTCAAATGATATGCAGCAACTAAGTGAATGTGTAAAATCAGTTGAAAAACAAACAGGGATAAAGCCCAAAGAAGTATCAGCAGATAAAGGATATAGTAATACAACACAAATACTAGAAATAGAAAAAGATGGACAAACGCAATGTTACGTTCCCCTAATCGAAACAAAAAGAGAACAACAAGAAAAGGGAGGAATTAGCTTCCAATACAACAAAGAGACTGATACTTATTTATGTT
>Ga0302296_1000144_pt1 | contig 60968 bp, 47 predicted proteins | sample III_Fen_N3_1_FD_194546 | JGI IMG/M metagenome (GOLD analysis project Ga0302296, IMG submission 194546) | Peat permafrost microbial communities from Stordalen Mire near Abisko, Sweden - III_Fen_N3_1 | ecosystem: Environmental > Terrestrial > Soil > Wetlands > Permafrost | place: Sweden: Abisko... | reverse complement strand
GGCATCTATTTATCGAAAAATAATGAGTCATTGTAAATGTAGTCCTCAAGAATTTATCGAAGATATCCGTATGGAAATTGCTAAGAAAAAGATTGAAGAGCAAGAAAGCATTATTAAAGAAATTGCCTATGAAGTTGGTTTCTCCGACCCCAAATATTTCTCAAGACGCTTTAAACAAAAGTATTTAATGACACCATCTGATTATAAAAAGACTTTATTAAAAGAGGAATTTATTATTAGTTAAAATTCATTTTATAAGGATATTGTAATAAAAAAGTATTAAAATCATGAAGAAGCTTTACTCAACAATTCTATTCTTTTTATTTATTTCAAATCTTCTTTTGGCACAACGTCAAGTTGAAAATCTGAATCGAGGATTAATTGTAATTTATCCAAATGCAACAAGTGCATATATAGGTTGGCGATTACTTGCAAAAGACGATTGGACAATGGGCTTCAATGTGTATCGAATTACCGATGGAGCTGCCGCTGTTAAATTAAATGCTACTCCAATTACAAATTCAACCAATTTTACCGATACCAAAGTAACAGTGACCAAAGCAAATTCATATTTTGTACGTTCGGTAGTCGATGGCGTTGAGCTTGAAACTAGCGAAACATTTACTCCTGAAGTTAATGCTACATATCGACAATTCTTCCCCATAACACTTCAATCCACAGGAACAGCTGTTTACGATGTGTTACATGTGTATGTTGGTGATATCGATGGCGATGGTGACTTTGATTATATCGTTAAACGTGTTCCACAAGATGTAAAATACAATTATATTTTACTTGAATGCTACGACAATAATGGAGTTTTCAAGTGGAAAATAAATCTGGGACCCAATGTCGATACCTATATTTCATCGATGACAGCTCCTGTTTTAGTTGCTGATTTTAATGGTGATGGAAAGGCCGAAATTATTGCAAAAACGGGTGAGGGAACAATCTTTGGTAATGGAACAACAATTGGTGATACCGATGGCGATGGTAAAACAGATTACAATTCACATGCTGGTTCAGGAACTGCTGCAAATATTATGAGTGGTCCCGAATTTATATCGCTTATAAATGGTGAAACAGGTGCTGAAATTAATCGCAATAACTTCATTGCACGAGGTGTTTCAAGCGATTGGGGCGACAACTATGGTGCTCGTATGAATTTTATCATGTCAAGCGTTGGTTCTTTTGATGGAGTTAAACCTGCAGTTATTTTTTCTCGTGGACCTGGTGCTGTAATGGCTATCGAAGCATGGGATGTTACCAATAATAAACTTACGAAAAAATGGGCTTGGAGTGCAAAAGGAAAAACGTTTAGTCCAGGTGGTTGGGATGATTTTCATCAGATACAATGTATTGATGTAAATGCAGATGGTAAAGATGAAATTTCGTGGGGTTCTTGCATGATGAATCCAAATGGAACGGTTAGATATACCACGGAATTAATTCATGGTGATAGATTTCAAATTGCTGATATTAATCCAAATAGAGCCGGACTTGAGGCGTTTGCAATTCAACAAAACAATCCATCGTTAATCGGATCTGCACTTTATGATGCATCAACAGGAACAATGCTCAAAAAATGGATGGTTCCAGCACTTCAAGATCTTGGTCGTGGCGATGTAGCTGATGTCGACCCTAATTCACCTGGGATGGAATTGTTTGATCTTGGCGTAAATAACTTACATGCCAGCGATGGAACAGAAGCCGTTACTGGTGCTCGACCATATCCCGATGTTTCTATTTGGTGGGATAGCGATTTACTACGAGAATTTTTTGTAGGTATTGGTGGTAATGGAACAAATCCAGCAATTAATAAATGGAATTATACTGCTAATACCGAAGATCGACTTTTTACAATGTATAACGATTTTGGCTCGTATTCAATAATTTCACCATATGCAGGACGTGCTCCTTTTATTGGAGATATAATGGGCGACTGGCGAGAAGAAATTATACTTGAAACAGCCGATCATACTGCTATTAGGGTATATACCACAAAAAATGAAACTACCTATCGAATTTATACTTTAATGCAAGATCCTGCATATAGAAATGCAACAACGTCGAAAGGATATTTATGTACAAAATATACCGATTATTTTCTTGGGGCTAATATGGGAACTCCACCAAAACCAAACATAGCAATCATTGGAGTTTCGAATATTGCACCTAATGTAGCATTATCGACTCCTGCAGCAGGAACAAAATATACAGCTCCAGCTAGTATTACACTCTCGGCAGTTGCATCCGATCATGATGGAACAATTTCAAAAATTGAATTTTACCAAGGAACGACTCTTATTGGTAGCGATGTCATAGCACCATATTCATTTTCGTGGACAAATATGGCTGCAGGAACGTATTCAATAACTGCTAAAGCAACCGATAATAGTGGGGCAGTTACAACATCTTCGGCTATTATAATTACAGTGGTTAAACCAGCTGCAGTAATATATATTTACCAATGTAATGCATGTACAGATCCATCGTGGACTGCAACTACAAATTGGTCACCAGCAGATCTACCAACATCAAACGATACTGCAATAATTCGACAAGGTGAGGTTAAAGTCGCTCAAGATTTTGGTGGAGTTGTAAAAGTAGAAACAAATGGTGTTTTTCGATTAACCGATAGTATCGCAATTTCGGATATACGACTTCAAGGAGGAATCTTAAAATCGTATACTAACACTCCCGTTTTCATCCTATCATCAAATATTACTGTTGAAAAAGGATCGACAATTATGGCTGGTTCGCTTACAACTTCACTGTTTCAGATAAATGGAACAATTCAAGGCAATGGAAGTTTAATAAAAACAAGTAATGGAATACTTCAAATATCAGCATCAGCTCTTAATTTTAAAGGAATTTGGAATGTAGCCGAAGGTATTCTTAGAATTAGTAATGCATCAGGTTTAGGTCAATGTGGTGCTGAAGTTGATTCTGCTGCATCGCTTGATATTACGGTTGCAACTTCGACTAATGCTATTGTTTTGAATACGGGTGCAAATCTTAATCTTACTGCGAATCTTACCGTTCAAGCTGCTGTACTTGGAAAAATAAACATCCCAGCGGGAACCTATTCTTCGGCAAATTATCCTGCATTTATTACAGGGACAGGAAAACTTATTGTTGCAAAAAGTCTAATCGTTGCCTCGGCTCCTTCGGCTGGAAGTATTTCATTAACAGCAAATTCTGGTGCAACATATATTTGGTCAAACGGAACAGTTAATGTTGCAACAACTACAACCTATACACCTACAGTAACTGGTGCATATTCAGTAAAAGCAACAACAAGTGCAGGGTGTCAAGTAACTTCTTCGCCACTGTACGTTCAAGCTATTACATTAAAAAAGGGTTGGAATTTAATGTCTACAAATGTTCGACCAACTGATAGTACAATCAGCAATTTGTTTTATGGATTAAGTGTAATAGAAATAAAAACGATGGATGCATTTTGGCGATCAAGTCAAAACAACATTTTCAATTCATTAAAAACAATAAGTTCGGGAAATGGATATTTGGTAAATATGAATGCAGCAGGAACATTCATGGTCGCTGGCAACCTAGAGACGCGATTAATCGCATCTCCAACCAACAGTTGGCAATTAATAGGCTACCCTTATCAAGCAGCAACTCCATTTTCAATCTATTTCAATACCACAAATTGTTCAATCATTAAAAATTTCGATGGATTTTGGATTCCTAATGGAACTTCAAATTCTTTAATAAATATTGAACCGGGTAAGGGGTATTTTTTGAAAAAATAATGTAGGCTATTTTATATCTAATTCATTAAATAGGACGATTCTTCTAGTTTATGGGATATATTTCCTTCAAATAAATATCAAAAGTATTATTACGTTGTAATATTTTACTGCATAAGTGTAAGAAAACCATTTATCAAACCTCTAACAATGTGTTAATATTTAATATATTGTTATGAAAACACTTTGTGATCACGCAAAAAAACTACCCGATAATCTATTGTTTTTTATTGATGAAGCTTTTGACGCTAAGTATATCTGCGGTAAATGTGGCCGATTTACAAGTACTAAAGATTTAGTTTGTAAACCCAATAAAATTAGTAAGATTAAAGGAGTAGAATAATGGGCAAATTGAGGCATTAAAGATATTCTTATAACCGATTTCAACTCACCAACATATTTGTACTTATCTCTCTATATGCTAGTAGTTGTTCAATATCTAATTATTGCAGAACTATTGCTTTGCTGCAAACAATAACTATTAAGGTTTATTTGAACGGATTTAAAGAATAATTAGATATCTCTGGGTCTCCTGGTGCATTAGACATCATCACCATCGAAATTTGATTATCAATTTTTATTCGTTCTATCATTGGTTTTGAATATGGACGTTTAAGCAGATTTGTTTGTTTTGTTTCAATCGTTTGCATAACAATATAGTTTTGTGTTTTATAATGTACTTTTGTTAGTTATTTAATAAAGACCTGTTGAGTTTTAATGGCATTTCCAGATTGAACTTTTACATAATAACATCCTGCAATAAAATTGCCACGAATAATTGTTTTGTTACTTACAATATCTGTCGTTGCAATTGCTTGTCCTAAAACATTGTAAATAATTGCTTTGCTTTGTGAATTTATAATTCCATTCACTTCAACAACAACCCCTTCACTAACAGTATAAATATTGATTTTGGTAAGTTTTGTTTCTTCGATACCTGTCATTTCTGCACCAGCCTTCAAACGGATAACAAAACGGTTTTCATCACTCACAGAATCGGATGTAAACGTATATGTTTGATTAATTCCCAAGTCTTGTTTTTTATGTAATTTTAAATCTTCCAATGTTAATTGATATTTATCAAGTCCTATAATTTCGTTGGAAGAAATAGTAAACGAACCCATTTTTTTCGTAGAGAAATAAATAGGGATAACAATGTTTGAATCTATTGTTTTCAAACCATTGATTGTAAGTTTTTTGTTTTCAACTTGCGTGTAAATCTGTGGAATGCTTGCATCAGTAGCAAACATTTTAGGCGAATCAAATTTATCGAAAGTATTCTCCGCATTAGGATTAAATACAAGTACTTGTTCATCAGAATTACCTCCATTTGAAATGACCAACCTCAAAAGCTGATTCTTTGACTCTTCATCAGCTTTTAATTTGTTAGATGTTTGATGCGAACGCATAGCATTAGTTGCTTGTAATATTCCTCCACCAACGGGTGCAGAAGCCCAAAATGCCTGCATCGGCGGGATATATTTAGTTACAACTCCATTACCATTATTATTCGTTCCAACATGCAATTCGGCATTATAAGTGTCATACACCATTGCATTAGATGAATTAATTGTACGATACCACATAGTAGACGATACATTTGTTGATGCAGCATATATTTGTTCCCAGTCAATATAAGAGGGATATGGATTACCAGCAAGGACATATCCTTCGCTAACTCCTGTTCCATTATGGGAAATTGGTAATGACAAATCTCCGTTATTTAAAATACCGCCAGTGAAATTTAATGTTGTATCAGCTCCCATACGCACAGCAAAACCCTCAAAAGGATTTAGAGTGGAAGTATTATCTGTTATTTCGGTATACGATTGTTTGGGTTCGCTCCAGCGCCAAAGTTTGTTATCTTTTGCTGCAGAATTGAAAACTGAACTATTTGCTGATGCCAAAGGACTTGCCATATACCAGAATCTTCCATTGGGATAACCGGTACTGCTGTTGATGCTGCCTGTAACATATTGCTGAACGGTAGTAATACCTAAAACTGAAACAACACCGCCTTCATCAACCAGTGTTGCGGTGCCGGTAGCATCGCTTTGAAGGGTGAGGTTGCCCATTACAGTTAATGTAATACCTGGTTTAATTGTTAGTTTTGCATTAGGTGATATTATGAGGTTATTCACCGTTGTGTTAGTACTTATAATCGTTTCGCCTGAAGTAATAGTAAGATCAGGAACATAAGTAAACCCACTTACAGTATAAATGCCATCTGTTATAACAGTTATTTTACCTGTACTTCCTTCAGCAACCGTAGCGGTTATGGTACTATCGTTTAGTATGGAAAAATTACTTGCCGCTATACCACCAAAACTAACTGATGATGTACCCGCTAAATTTGTACCTTTTATTGTTACAAGGTCACCTTTTCTTGCACTTTGAGGAGTAAACGAGGTGAGGGTAGTTGTAGGACTTAACTCATAGATATAATAAAAATCTTTCCATCCGTAAGCATTTTTATATAAGGTTGATGTTCCGTAAGGCACATTTAAAGGAATACTTTTACTTACATTAGCAAATACATAATTAGCTTTGGTTAAATCTACAGGATAAACTGCTTTTACTGTAATTGAGGTTAATCCTGTACAGTAGTAAAATACTTCAGAAGCAATTGTTTTAACTGATGATAGAATAGTAATTGTCTGTATACCAGAATTGGCAAAGGAGTAAAATTCAAGACTTGTAATTGAAGACGGAATAACAATAGATTTAAGCAACGGACAATTACAAAAGGTTCCTATGTCTATTTTAGTCATTGTAAGTGGCAAGTTGATTGATGAAAACACCTTACATCCTGCAAAAGCATAGACGCCTATTGCAGATAATGTAGAAGGTAGAGTGATCGTTTGTAAGGTAGCTTTACCGGAAGTTTCATTACCAGCATACCCAAAAGCATATTGAGGTACTGCATTTGATGGATACGTTAAGTTAGAATTACAGGGTCCTGCTGAACCGGTATATGCAACGATGGTGGCATTGCTTATATCTAAATTTGCTAACAATAAAAAATTATCGCGCATTGTCTTAAAATCGCGGGCATCAATAGTTCCTAATATTTTTAGGTTAGTTACAAATTTCATTTCCGATTCATTAAAATATGTAGCAAGTGTTCCGGGTATTGTAACTGTTACTGTTTTTGCGTTTGCATCGTCAATAATATTTTTAAAATCGCCCCACTGTAACAAACTAGCATAATTTTTTTTTGTTCCAACTGGAACATGTAGAATACAGTTTGTTTTGTCAATACCTGTAAACACTTCGTTGATACCGTTTAAATAGAGTCGAGGATCATAATATGCATAAACATTAGTAGCCCCATTACATCCTTTAAAGGCATAGTTGTTAATAGTTTTAGCTGATGGTGGGATAATAATATTTTGTAATCTACTACAGTTTAAAAATGCACTAGCACCAATCGAAGTCAATGTACTTGATAAGTCGATTTTTTCAAGATTTACACAGTTTTGAAATGCATTATCACCAATAGCCTGTAAATAATTATCAAAAGTAATTAGTGAAAGATTCGTACAATTGGCAAAGGCAAACGTTTCGATATTTGGGGTTATAGACGGCAAAATTATACTTGTTAATGTTGAGTCTCCTTTTAAAGTCGTCGGGTTACAGAATGCATATGCTGGAATATATCCATTAGTATATGTTATACTATTTGTGCCTTTTGTTCCATTGGTACCGGTATAATTATTTATTGTAGTATTGAAAAGGTTTAAAACAGAAAGTACCGGCATACTGTCTCTCAATGTTTTAAAGTCTTGCGCATTAATGTAGCCGTTTAAAGTTAGATTGGTTATTAGGTTTCGTTCTGAAATAGGTATTAATTTATTTAAGGTCCCAGATGCATTGATATTTAGTATTTTATTGAATGTATCACCAATGATATTCGAAAAGACTTTCCATTGAGTGCTACCTTTATAATTTATTAACAAAGATGCGGGAACATGCAATACACAGCTTGATTTATCAATACCAGTTAATAAGTTAGGTACCAGACTTATATCAACATATGTTGCAGTTAATATCGTAAACGACAGCAAACCCGAACATCCATTAAAAGCGTAATCACCAAAAGAGCTAAGTAGGCTAGGGCAAATAACCGATATCAGGCCCGTTTTACCGGTACCGCTTGCAGAATTATAAAAGGCATTTACCGGTATTGTATTTTTAGGATATGTTATTTCAGTGTTTCCGGCAGTCCCAAATGAGCCGGTGTATGCAACAATCGAAGCATTTTTCATATCAATTTTTTGTAACATTGGCATACTGTCGCGCATTGTTTTAAAATCGCGGGCATCGATGGTATTTGTAATTACTAAACTGGTAAGTGTATCTCTAACAGCTTGCGGTATTGCAGCAGCAAGCCCACCTGCGGTTATTGTCGGTTCGCAAATATTAGTGAAATTCTTCCATTGTGCAGCAATTTGATAATTTTTCTTAGTGCTATAGGGAACATGTAATATACAGCTTCCTTGATTGACATTGTTAAAAATAGTAACTACTGAACTTATGTCTAAAGGGTTAGATCTGTTTACGAATAGAGATGTGAGACCGGTACAGTTAGCAAAAGCACTCGATCCTAATTGCGAAATATTTTGAGGAATGGTCAATGACAATAATCCGCTACAAGAATTAAAGGCATATTGTCCGATTGAAGTTATTTGTGCCGGAATGATATGTGAGGTTAATCCGGTACACGATTGAAAAGCATAATCGCCTATTGCTGTTGCTGTTTTAGGATAAACAATATATTTTATACTGGTTTTACTTGTTGCTGTTACCGGATTATAAAAACTATATTGCGGTAAGGTATTTGCTGCATAGCTTACCGAACTTGTTCCTGCTGTACCTCCTGTGCCAGTATATTGTGTAATAAAAGCATCTGTTAAATTAATCCTTACTACATTCGGTAGATTGTCACGCATCAATTTAATATCGCGTGCATCGATAGGACCCGATACCGTTAAATCGGTTGTGTGGGTTAATTCAAGTGCAGTAAAATAGCTTGATAATGTACCTGCTGTTTGGGTTGTAACTGTTTTCGCAGGAATATCATCATAAATTGAATTAAAGGATGAGGATATTGAATATTTTGAATAATCGTTAAAAGTAAAGGCAGGTACGTGTAAAAAACAAAATACAGGAGTATTGTAGGAAAAAATAGAATTATTCATTGTAATGCTTGCCGGCAAGGCAGATAACATAGTAACTGATGTTAAGGCAGGACAAGATGAAAAAGCTCCGGTATTAATTTTAGTTACAGAAGCTGGAATTACGATTGTTGTTAATCCGCTACAATCTGAATAGGCATATTGTCCTATTGTTGTAACAGAAACCGGAAATGCTAGGGTAGTCAAATTACTACAGGAACTAAACGCATAATCACCGATTGTTGTTACTGTATTCGGTATTGTAACTGATACAAGACTTGATGCATTTTGAAATGCATATGTGTCGATTGTTGTAATTGAATTCGGTAAAACAATGTTTTTAAGACTCGTTTTTCCCTTAAAGTTATTTGGGTTTAAAAAAGCAAATGCTGGAATAGTATTTGCCGAATAGGTAACTATTGCTGAACCAATCTCTGCCGGTCCTCCTTTACCCGTAAATGTTGCAATTGTTACCTGACTCAAGTCAAGTGACGCTAATATTGTTAAATTATCACGTAATATGGTAAAATCCCTAGCATCAATTGTTCCTGTTAAAGTTAGATCAGTTACAGTGCTTTTCTCGCTCGATGTTAAAAGATTTGTCAGATTACCTGCCGTACAATCAACCGTTTTACTTAACTGAGCAAATACACCCAGTGTTAACAATACGCTCAGGCAAACTAGTGTTATTTTTTTCATATTCTTTTAATGTTTGTTTTTGTAATTCTACTTTACTTCATTCCCAATTTGTTGTAAGAAGATGAAAGACACCTCAAAGGTAAAAAAATAATTTAATTGTAAAATATGCTAGTGTGTTGTTTTTGATTTTCAGCGGGTTTATGGAAGTTTAGCCGGTATTATTTGGACATTTAAAAAGGCCGCACAATATATTATATCAAACAGTATTTTTTACAAAATCGACTTAAAGCTTTCACAAAATTAGAATGTATAACGATCAATAGTTTTTATGCTGTCCTGCAAATCAATCCTATTAGAATTATAATAACCTAAAAAAGTACCTTCGTAAATGTTTTTTATTTATTATGAATATATATATGGCGTCAATGATAGTGTACCTAAATGCATAATTATTGATATAAATAGTCCTTTCAGCAAGTTTAACATAACGCAATAGATGCCCAAAGTTTGAAGAAATTAAGTAATCATATGGGAAAAAATGATGTAAAATCACTTTAAATTGAGCAGTATTTTGAAAAAAGTTTGAAAAAAAATATGTGTTTTTGGGCAAATTTTGGGCAAATAAAAAAGCAGTTACAAGTTTTAAGTTGTAACTGCTTGATTTTTAGTAGCGAGAGGCGGGCACGATCCGCCGACCTCATGATTATGAATCGGTATTCTTTCTTTTTATTTTCTTTTGTTTGTTTTTATTTGTTTTGAAAATCAATCGATTATGAATATTTAGTTTTCTTTATTTTTACTTTTTACTTGTTTATTTTCGATTTTGTATGTAATTTGTATGTAACAAGAATGTTTTTTGGTTAGTTTTTAATGTTAAGTTAATCAGTGAATTATGTCAAATGCTACATCTGCAATTATATTAGAAAAACGAAAAGTTCTTAAAGATGGAAAATTTTCAGTAAAACTGCGTATTACCTACTTGAGAGAACAGAAGTATTTTCCCATTGGGATTTCATTAACTTTAGAAGAGTGGGAGAGAACTTTGCAATCAAATCCAAGAAAAGATGCAAAGGATTTAAAGATTTATTTTAATGAAATCGAAAAAAGAGCAATCAGTGTTATAAAAGAGTTGGTTCCGTTTTCTTTTAGTGAGTTTGAGCGAAAATTTAATCAAAAAAGTGCGATTCAAAAAGATGTTTTTGTAAGATTACAAGCTTATGAGGAAAAATTAAAAAATGAAAATAGATTTAATTCTGCTGGAGGATATCACACGACATTTAAATCAATACAGAAATTTGTTGGCAAATCAAAATTAGATCTAACTGATATTACACCAGAATGGTTGCTTAAATATGAAAAGTGGATGTTGCAAAATGATAATTCATTAACGACAATTGGAATATATATTAGAAATTTAAGAACAATAATTAATCTTGCTATAGAAGACGGTGATTTAAATAGGGATTATTATCCATTTGGAAAAAGGAAATATCAAATTCCATCGGGTCAGAATATAAAGAAGGCAATTACAATTCAAGAGATAAAGAAAATTATTGATTATAAGCCATTAACAAAAGCAGAAGAAAAGGCTCGCGATATGTGGATATTTAGTTATTTGTGTAATGGTGCAAATATTACTGATATAGCTAAATTACAATACAAAAATATCTCTAAAACAAACCTTACATTTATTAGAACAAAAACGGCGAGGTCAACGAAAACGAATCAAAAGAATATTTCAATTGTAATTTTACCCGAGATTAAAGAAATCATAAAAAAATGGGGGACTAAACCTATTAAACCGGATGTTTTTATTTTTGGCTTTATAAATAATACTGACACACCTGAAAGATGTAATATAAAAATAAAACAAGCAACAAAAACCATAAATAAATATATGGTGAGGATTGGTATTAAACTTGAAATCGATATAAAATTAACGACATATTCCGCTCGGCATTCTTTTGCAACAGTCTTAAAACGTTCAGGTGCTCCAATAGAATTTATAAGTGAAAGTTTAGGCCATAAAGATAAAAAGACTACTGAAAATTATTTGGATAGTTTTGAGGATCATACGAAATTAGAATATCAAAAGAAGTTACTAGATTTTTAATTGTTTTTAATTTGTAAATTATAAAACAATTAAGGTATTTAGCTATATAATGAACTAGTAGATTAAGTCATATTTTTAAAATCTGATTAACATGAAAATTTCTAACAATACAGTAAGTCAAACCATTGAAGAATTACAACATGTGTTTAAAAATAAACAAAATTTTGAAAAAGCTATTTTTCCATTTAGTAGTAAGATTAACTGGAAAAATGATGCAAATGAATTAAAAGAAATTGGAATACTGCTTTCAGAGAAACAACAAAGAAACATGAAAATATCTAATATGTGTATTGCTTTTAATGTTGATTTAATTCAAAAAATGAATTCTTTGAAACATAAGCTAATTGATAAAATTGATAATATACAAACTAAAGAAAATAAAATAGAATATATTAAAAATAAAATTAATGTGTTTGATGAAATTAAATCGAATGCGTTTAATCTTTTAACTTTAGAATATGACATGACTTTGATAACACAAAATAAAATAGATGATTTTAAATCAGTAATAGAATATGTATTTAATTATTTGCCCGATATAAGTGAAAATAGTCAATTAAGAACTACCGATGATTTGATCCATAAGCTTAAAAATTATGGAGATAAAATATCAAAGATAAAATTCCCTGATAAATCTGTAATAGAACAAAAGTTACGTTATTATGAAAACGTGCATGAAGATGAATTTTATTTGCTGCAATTATCAAATTGTATTCTGTCTATTAAAGAGTTAGAGTATGCTTTAATGTCAGTAATCTTTACTAAGGAAGAAATTTCTCAAATGGAAAATGAAGGAATTGTGAATCCACAATTTAATTATAATCACAAAAGTAAAAAAAATAGAAATATTTCGTTTGAAGATATTTTTAAAAATCCCCAAAATGCAGAACCTTGCCTTAATATTCTTACAAAATTAAATAAACCATATATTGATAACGAAGGTTACTATATAGGGAAAAATAAAGGAATTATAGCTTTATGGATAAAAGTATTAAGAGATCATAAACTCTTAAAATATTTTTCTGATAGTGTATATAAAGATGTTTTAGATAAAAGAATAATAGGTTTAAATCTATCTAAAGACGCAAGTGAATTTAGAAGGAATTATGCAAGACTAAAAAATGGTGATATTGAAAATGAAATCATACAATTACTTTCACAACTTTCCCAACTTTCCCAAAGTGGTAAATTGGGAAAATAGTTCGTTTAAAGTAAATTAATTTTGTACTGTATCTTTAATAATAATAAAAGATGGAGAACAAAGTATTTATTTCATTAACAGTTGAAGAATTTAAATCGCTAATTGTCGATAGTGTACGTAAATGTTTGCAAGGACTAATTCACGTAAAATCAGACATTACTTGTGAAAGCGAGGAACTCCTAACGATTAAACAAGCAAGCAAACTTTTAGACCTTAAGGTATCGTGTATCTATGGAATGACACATCGAAAGGAAATTCCGTTTATGAAGCCTGAGGGTAGCAAACGTCTTTATTTTTCTAAGCAAAGTCTTATTGAGTGGATTCAAAAAGGAAGAAGAAAAACAAACACTGAGATTGAGGAAGAAGCAATCAAGTTTCAAATAGGAAAACAGAAAGGTGGTGTGAAATGATTAATGAATATCATACGCCGTTGAATCAATCAAATTTTCCTAAATAAAACCAAAATCAACAAATAATAAAGAGTTATATATACTTCTTGGAGTCATTAGTTTGGGTGGATTTATATGTTTTGTCGCACATAGGAATGCGATGAAATCGGTTATGAAAAGAATAAAACGAGAAAATGAGTATTGTTAATTATTGAATTAGAACAGTTGGTATATTCAGTGGACGTATTGTCTTTTTCAAGCAGCACTAATGTGCTCGGAAACGATAGTTTTACATTTTCATTTACTATAATGCTTTTACGTGCAAAGGCTTGAAAATTACCACTTACATCTTTATCAATTACGATGTAGGGGGCTATCGATATACAGTTTTTTAACTTGCATTGTGAGCTTACTTCTATAATTGAATCTGATCTTTTAATTTTGTTTCCCGACACAAGACGACATGAAAGTATTATTTTTTGTTTTGATGAATAATACTTTGTTTCTTTTGAAAATGAATTAGAAATGATTCCAGAACCTTGTAAGTCGTCAAGACTTCCCCGTATCATAGAATCGTTTTGTTGGCTTGAATAGATTGACTCAACGTGTTGGCTTGCAAGTTCAGGTATTTATTGTTCACTTTTAAGGACTTTGTCATAAGGTACATTATCGCCAATAAAACTTTCGTTAACCGAATATTCTGGACGAATTCCATTTTTTGTAAATAACATATCCTTTTGATTACCGTTCGCCCTGCTGCCGAAAATATATTGTGTGTTAATTAGTAACATAAAGTACCGTAGTTAAAAAGTCGGGACGAGTAATGCCAAGCAATATAGCTTTTTTATATTTTTACTCGTTTTACGATGCTTCAGCAGTAAGTATTCGGTATAATCTCCAGTTCGTAAACGATACTTTTACTTTGTAATGTGTATCTTCGAAAAGATTAAGTTCTGCGTTTTTTGCTGTGCTATCGCTACATGTTGCTAGTGTATAAACTATTGCAGAATTAACTTCCGATTCAAGTGACGAAACTATTGCTTTATCATCAATAATTCGTCCACCTTGGTACATTGCTATGATAAATAAGCCACAAAACAAAATTGCTATTCCCGATACAAATAAAACATAGTGCAATACACCAGCTTTTAGTATATAATGTGCAATTGTTTTTATTTTCAACTGCGTTACAATTTATTCTTGTGTTATTTTTTTTCGAATGTACATGTTTAATCTATATCTTGAAAATATCTTTAAAAATTTTCAAAATTATGTATCTATTTTGTTGTGTAAATTGCTGATTTTGTTATCAATAAGTGTATTAATGTATTTAAATGCGGATTAATATTTGTGATTTTAAAATAATTAAATATTTTTGTGAGCGAAATTCACAAGTTAAACGCACTTCATTGTATTAATTGTAAACAACAAAACGAGAATAAATTTTATCAAAACATTTAGTTTAAAAACCAAAATAAATATGAAAAAGATAGCAATAGCAGCATCACTCTTTTTAGCAAGTCTAGCAGGGATGGCACAAATCAATGTTTTTAGTGGAAATAATGTAGGAATTGGAGCAGGATTAGCAACATCGGCATCGACCCTAAGTGTAAATACCACGGGGTATAATTACTCGGCAGTAAGTATCCTGCCAGCAAATATAAATATGAATCGTGGCATTCTCGTTTTAAACATACCAACACTTAGTACAAATGTTACTGGCTTAGGTTCTGTACTTTCGAGCACAACAGGAGGTTATGGAGCAACATTACGAGCAATATGGGGTTCGGCTTGTAATGCTGCAGCACAAGCATCGGGTCAAGCTTTTGGCGTAATTGGTCAGGCAGGAAACTGTTCCAATGGTTATAATATTGGTATATGGGGTAATTTAACGGGAGCTAATGCTGGAACGGCAATTTATGGTTCTGTTGGTTCTGTACAACCAAGTACCGACAATGCGCAGTATGCTGGTTATTTTGTTGGTAAAGTTAAAATTAATGGAGAACTATGGACAACATCCGGAACGGTAACGGGTTCCGACAAAAGAATAAAAAAGAATATAGCAACGCTCGATTCATCTGATAGAATATATAGCCTACAAGCTAAAAAATATTTCCTAAAAACCCGTAATGAATTAATTTCCGATGGGGTAATAAAACTTGCTGTAAGCGACACCGGTAGTACAGCAAAAACAACACTTACCGAAGAAACTCCCGAAGTAAATAAAAAACAACATTATGGATTCTTAGCTCAAGACCTTCAAAAAGTATATCCCGAAATGGTTTATACTGCTGCCGATGGTACTTTAGGTGTCGACTATCAAGGTTTTATTCCAATCATCATTGCTCAACTGCAAAGCTTGAAACAACAGCTCGATGCAAAAGATGCACGCATAACCGCATTGGAAATGGCTTTGGCTAAATTGAAAAAACAATAAATCGGGTTAAGATGTTCCACCTTTTTGAAAGGTTGAACATCTCCAAACATGCAAAATATACAAAAAACGTAAAACGGACAAACAAATGAAAAAACTAATAATACTATACATATTCCTTGCATCGAGCATTGCAGCCTATTCGCAAGCATTTAGTGCAGTTTATGACTATGACCTCAATGGTAATCGGAAAACTGCATCTATAATCTGGTTACAAACAAATCTCAAAAGCAATGTACTCGATTCGGCAGACTTACAAGCCCTAACATCGCTTAACGATTCTATTCCAAACAAAGGATATTCGAAACCAAATATCGATTCCATATCGAATGTTCGCATAACCATTTATCCAAATCCTACCAATGGTTTGTTGTTGGTGCAATTAGATGAAACCATTCAGATACATGGGAATGCTATTTATGGTAATGAGACGCATGGCAATGCGTCCCTACAAACGGCGTCGATATCGGTATATTCATCAACAGGTCAACAGGTTTTTAACCTATCGCCCTTAGCTCGCACAAATACTATTAATCTGCAATCGCAACCAGCAGGCACATATATTTTGACCATTCAATTGGGTTCTCTTTCAAAAACATATTCCATTATAAAAAACTAAATGATTATGTTGAAACTATATAAAACAAAGACAGAACTGAAACCCAACAGAATATTTTTCAATTCTCCATTTTCAATTCTCCATTTAATACTCGGTTTATTGTTATTTGCATCAAGCACTTTTGCACAAACGGCTTACGACAATCAATCAACTATAACTATTGGAACAGTTCCTACATCGGGTTTTTATCCGAGTGGCAGTAACAAAACAATCTCGACTCGCGATAATATAACAATTGGTAAGTCATCGGAAACAACAACCATCAACAATACATCGGGTTATACTTTAACGTTTAAAACTAATAATGAGATTATACCAACAGCATCAAGCTATTCAGCAACTATGACTGTTGGTGGAGGAAATCGTACACTCAACAAAAGTACGTGCGTACCAGGAAGCATTTCGGGCAACTTAAGTGTAACTCCTGGAGGTACCGTAAATTATTCCATTCCAATACAGGTTTCACCCGGCTCACATGGTATGCAACCATCGCTAAGCATCAACTATACAGGACAAGGAAGTAGTGGTGAACTTGGTTTTGGTTGGTACTTGTCGGGGATTTCAACTATACAAAGAGTTCATAAAAACACTTATAAAGACGGATATTTTGGACATATGTATGTTGATACCTTAAAATATGAGTTAGATGGACAACGCTTATTAGATTCAGGTGATAAGTATGTTTTAGAAAATGATCCATATACAACAATACTTAATCCAATTAATGGATTTATTGTTAAAAGAGCTGATGGAACCATAGCTGAATACTTTGATGGAGGTTTAGATACTTGGGTAATTAGCAAAATAACAGATTCCGAAGGAAACTACATTAAATATTCCTATTCTTATGGTAACGATGATTTAGGATACGAATACCATTTGTCAAAAATTGAATATACAGGTAATAGTACATATAATCTAAATCCATATAATACGATTTTATTTTCATACTCAAACAGAGATGATAAAAATGCAAATCCTGTTTCATACGGCAAAGAAATTGATATTAATCAAAATATTTATTTATCGTCTATAAAAGTATTGAATGGTGGTGCAATATCAAAAGAATATCAATTCACCTATTTTAAAGATCCTACTGAAAATATTACAAAGCTAAATACTATTGGTTTAACAGCAGATGGTGTAAGTTACAATCCAACGGTTATTGACTGGGGACAAAATACAATAACAGAAACATCAAATTTTACAAAAACAAATTCAACCGTACTTGGTTCGCCATCTTTAGCCAATCGTGTATATACTGGCGATGTCGATGGTGATGGAATTACAGATGTAGTAAAACTATCGGGCTCAATTCTAGGTGGCGATTCATATCGCATTAACACACTCTCTTCAAATTTTAGTTCTGTTCCAGAATTTAGCACCAAATATGCTTTAATGGATTTGGATTTAATTGATTGGAATAATGATGGGAAAGATGAAATGTTTATCCATTATTACGTTATAAAACCAAAGTTAGTATCAGTAATTTCTTTTGACTCATTGACAGACTATATTCGTTGTTTTTCTCTTAATTCAAACGGAGTTTGGACAGAATTAACACAATATTACAAAAAATACCCAACCCTTCAAATGCCTGACAGAAAGATCAGTATAGGAAATTCTTTTTTAGGGCCTATTGTAATGATCGATAGTACAACTTATTTATATCGACATATGTATTCTGATATTAACGGTGATGGAAATATTGAAAGAATTACTTCACTTTTTGCATCAAGGTTAGTTCCCTACAGTACAAATAATATTCGCATAGAAAACGCTTTGGGGATTAATTCTATTTATAATCCATTAAATGCATATACTAACATCGATGATATTAAAACAGGTGATTTTGATGGTGATGGACAAATAGAACTTTTAACCCATTCAAAACTAAATTTAAGTAATGATAGTTTACCTTCATTTCAAATAGTAAAATTTAAAATAAATGATAATGAATTAGCTGTACTCCCTGTTAAAAACTCACCATCGCTTGAAGATTCATACACAATAGATTTAAGTGCTGGACACGATACAATTACCAAAGCAGGTCCATATCCACGAGTTGCACAACCTAATTTCTCAGATGTATATCCTGGTGATTTTAACGGAGACGGTTATACCGATTTACTTGTTTGCAATCAACGCGATTGGGATGTTTTTTATTCATTCGGCTATGGTTTTATTCGTGGAAGTCTACCTATATTGAAAAGCTATCCATTTAAACATAACGAAACGTGTAACGATAGTGCTAAATATTTTACAACATATATCGAAGATCTCAATAATGATGGAAAATCGGATATTATAATGAGTGTAGGCGGGAGGGCAACAAATACTGTATATACTTTTTTATCGAATGGTGTTAGTTTTAATAAAGTACCTGGTACTATTACTCTTACAGGAGGTGGGGCGTTAATACTTCAAACTGCCGAAATTCAAAAAGTAATTGGATTAACCGAAACAGTTGAACCCAAAGTACTTTTATGGGGAAGCTTGTCAAATACTTTTTATGGAACACTATCGTTCAATAAATTACTTAATGCAAACCATTTAGTTACTCGCATCACCGATGGTATGAATAATTCATCGACCATTTCATATAAGTACAAACGTACTGCCTTTAGCCCACAACCAACCGATCCTCTCATCAATTTAGCGGGATTTAATACTACAAAAGCTCGAATAATAACAAGCAATATGTTTGTTCCTTACTGCATAGTATCGAAACCGTCGTGCAGTACCGATAGTGTGTGGACTACATACGATTTTAAAGATGCACTCACCTACCCCTATGGTAAAGGATTTTTAGGTTACTTAACTCTTATCAGCACCGATGGACTTACAAATACTGTAAATACCACAACATATAGTCCTACTATTTCCGATACTTTGAATAATCGTTTTATTTATATGTATCCATCGGCATCAACAACAAGTCGTGCAGGCACATTACTTTCAAGCAGTTCAACTACAATGATAGCAAAAGGGAGCAATATCCTCACCAAACGTTTTGCACCTATTCCTACTGAGCAAATTTCAACTGATGCACTTACAAATTATTCGACAACTACAACTATTGATATTTTTAATCTTGATAAAGGCCGAGCTACAAAAACTACAACAAGTACATCAGATGGCTGGCAGTTAAAAAACGAATTGACGTATGAAACAGTACAGGATAACGTAAATCGATTAACGATACAAAAAAGCACTCAAACAAAAGATGGAAATGCTTCTGTAAACATAAAGACATTTGCTTACGATGCATTAAAACCTTTGCGTTTAAATTCCAGCAATATTCAGCAAGGAGCACTTATTACTACTATTAATAGTTGGGATAACTATGGCAATCCTACCAAAACAACAACAACAGGCATTAATGACCCAGTAAGTAGAATAAGTCAAACCCAATACGATGCCGTTGGTCGATTTGCAATTACCAATACCGATGCTTTAAATTATACAACAATGGCAAGTTACCGTTATGGCGATGGAGCAGTACTTAGCCAAACCGATGCAAATGGTATTAGTGTTAATTACGATTACTCTGAAGGTGGGAATAATGTAACATCGGTTATAAATTTACCCGATGGGAATAAAAAAACAACAATTCTTGCTTGGAATACATCGGGACAAGGATATACTTCAACCAGTTCCGAAACCAATGGAAATACAGTTACACAGCAATTCGACTGTAAGGGGCAACTTATAGGCGAAAGTACATTTGGTTTCAATGGATTAACAATAAATACAACCAATAATTACAATAATTTGGGGCAACTCACTCAAACCATCAATCCTGCTGGTACCACTAATTATACCTACGACTATTTAGGGCGGGCTAAAACCGTTATTGGCCCAGGTTCCAATATTGAATATAGCTATGCTGGTGCTAGCACTACCATTACCGATAAAACAACTGGCTTAAGCACTTCGGGTACATTTAAAACAAGTACGGTCGATGCAATGGGAAATATAACAAACGTAACTGCTTCAACAGGAAACATCGATTATACCTATTGGGGGTCGGGTAAAATTAAGACTATTACAACTGGTGGTTCTACAACGTATTTGTATTACGACGACCCAATGCTTAATCAAACAAAACTAATTGATCCTAATTCTGGAACAACATCATATACCTATAATGGATTTGGTGAATTATTAACACAAACCGACAATAAATCGCAAACACTACAATATACGTACGAAAAAGGTCGAATGAAAAGCCGAGCAACTACAGGAACCGTTGAATTTCCATTATCGGAAACCTACGATTACTACGAAACTGATGGTAAAAAAGGAATGCTTAAATCAATCACTCGAACCGATAATAATGGTGTACCAGTATCGGAAACCTACGATTACGATGCACTTCTACGTCCCATATCGATTGTAACCTCAGGAGCAAAAATTAATACAGGAACTTTAGCTACCTATACAAATACCTTCGATTATGAAACAAGTACTGGCAGACTCGTTTCGCAAAGCTATCCTTCTGGGCTCAAAGTTAATTATCTGTACGATGCCGTTGGAAACCTGATGCAAATAAACAATGCTAATGACAATGTAAAACCCATAATTTGGCAAGGGAATACCGTAAATAGCCTAAACCAATGGACTAAATGTACCATGGGGAATGGACTAATAACGCAGTACGATTATGATGCAAGTGTTCATTTACCAACAGTAATTCGATCAGGTACAACATCTAATCAAACGAATGTATTACATTTGTCGTATACTTATAATGCTCATGGGCAAATGACATCGCGTAGTAATATAAAAAACAATCTATCAGAAGGCTTTGTTTATGACAATAAAGACCGCCTAATACAAGATGGAAAATCAGGGTATACGCACTCATACTCGTTTCTCGACAATGGAAACATAAATTCCACATCGGTAGCAGGTACTTATAGTTATAATAACTCAAGTCATCCTTTTGCTGTAACTGGTGTAAGTGGTATACCATATATTGCCAAACCATACTATAGTATTAATAGTTTGGCACACTATACTATCGAAAACAAAGTAATCGACATCGAAAATAAAATTATAGGCAATTCGATTGTGCGAAACGATTTTACCTATGGTGTAGATGGAAACCGTTTTAGAGTTGATGTTAAAAACAATGGTACATACCAAAGTAGTAAAGTATATATAGGAAGTAGCGAATTTGGATACTTTGCCAATAATCCTCAAACGGATTATTCTCGAACCATAATCACAGCACCTACGGGCGATGTGGCAGTTTACCAAGACAGTGCTGGAGTAAAAGCCCTTTGGTATGTTCATACCGATAGCCAAGGTTCATGGCTTGCCATAACCGACCAAGCAGGTGCTGTAAAAAACAATTATAGTTACGATGCTTGGGGACGACCTCGCAACCCCACAACATGGGATTTAAGTACCGTTGATATTACTAATGTCACTGGAAGCCTCAATAACCTTCAACCAAGATTTGATCGTGGATATACAGGTCATGAAACTATGGCAGGCTTCGGTCTTATAAACATGAATGGACGTGTATACGACCCCTTCTTGCAACGCATGCTTAGTCCTGATATTATAGTACAAGCACCAGACAATACACAGAACTATAACCGTTATTCGTATTGTATGAATAATCCAATACGATATACCGACCCTAGTGGGTATAGGTTAGGAAGTTGGGGAGGTCAACCTGATATGAGTTTCATAACAAGTCAAATGCATAAAGGTGCTGGAGAAGGTGCCGATGGACTAACTAATGATGAATGGATGGCAACAACAAGTATTGACCCTATGGCAATGGAGCGATATTTAAATGATAAAAATTATGACCCTTGTGCTTATATTTCAAATACTTTTGCTAATTATGTAAATAAAAATAATTATAAGTTTAAAGTGAAGAGTACAGTTCTTGTGACACCTATATTGAAAAAAACAATTAAAGATTTTACTTTTGGAACTGTAACAACAATTTCATCAACTACATCAAATGCCTATAGTACGGTTAATTCACTTGTTCGAAATGATTTTGGTTCTTTGGGTACTCCAGGAGGAGAAACGGGAAAACCATATATGGCGGGTAATGCATTCCCCAATTTTTCGACTATATTAGGAAATTATAAGATGCCTTATAGTCCAGGTCCCTATTCTCAAAATCTTTATTTTAATCAATGCGCAATACGACTAAGTATTGCACTAATAAAGTCAGGAGTTAACTTAAGTCCAACAAAAAACTACACAAATCCTGGTGGGCAAACATTTACAAAAAAAGGTGAAGTTTTAGGTGCTTATAATTTGGCAAGATCATTAAAAGATAATTTTCTGGGAAACCCCGAAATATATAATGGTATGATTCAAGATATAGCTTCACTACTAAAAGGGAGAACAGGAATTATCTTCTTCGAAGAGTTTATAGAAGATGGAGATCGAACAAGTCAAGCAAGACATATTGATTTATGGAATGGTGTTGGTATAAGAGCACCATATTTTAACCAAATGATGGACTCCAAAACTATATGGTTTTGGCCAATTAAATAATTTTAAAACTTATGAAAAAACTTATTTTGTATTTTTTGTTCATGGTACTTTGCAAAATTGTTCATTGCCAAGTTTCTAATAAAAACAATATTAATGGATCATGGATTAATATTTCAATTAATGAATATTACAAATCAAATAATCAACTTGTCTGTGATGTTAATTATTTCGATAATGATAAATTTATACCTTTATTTTTATCTTTTGAAAACAAACACCAAGTAAAATTGACTCCAAGAATAGAACAAACTATTTTTACGTATGAAGTAAACTATAGTAATCCAGATTCTATCATTATTTACAGAGGCAGAAATGTTTATAGAATTTACATCATAAATGATACACTAAAATTAAAGTATAATCAGAATATTATTTCTTTTACAAAAGTATCTGAAACCTTTTCATCAGACGTATTTGGTGAATATGTAAAAGGAATAATGTTTAAAACGCATCAAACTTATTCAGTTAGTTTTTTTAGTGATAGCCATAGTAATACGAATTTCAGTATGAATAGCTCAAATTTCAATGAAAAAATTAAGTTATTATTTAAATGTGATAATGTAGATTTTGTTCAATTAGGTACTTATAAATATAAAAACACCTGTTTACCAGAGATTGCAATTTATTATAATAATAGTAAAAAATGGAATTACCCTCGAATTTTGGGTATTCTCATAGAAAACGATAAAATAAATTTTATTGATGAATCAGGTATTATTGTTTTAACAATTAAGTCAAATTGAAACCCTCAGTTCGCCGTAGCGTGTTAGCAAACGTTAGTTCGGCATAGCGTCCTCGCTATGTCGTGCTACGTTGGCTTCTAGCCATATTTTTGATTATGACTATAGGCAACTATTTAAATTATAAAGGCTGGAAGCCATTGTAAAACAGCATAGCGAGGACGCTGTTGAAGTAACATGCTACGGGGAACGGGGAAGCACATTTTTTATAACAACCACTCAAGCATTTATCAAACTTCCTTATGAAACAGCTGCAACATATGGGGGTACTTCTTTTAAAGTTATTAGTCCATCACAAGTAATGGTATTAGATCAACTATATCATTATAATTATAGGTTAAATAATTCAGCAGAAAATATTACTAGAAATTTTATGACCTGGTTTGGCAAACCAGATGGACAAGGGACAGATTTTATGATACGTTATAGTAACCCACTAATACTGATAAAATGAAAAAATGGATTATTGCATTTGTTATTATTCTCTCAGGAGTTATATTCTTATTTTGGGGAGCAGATTCACAGAATTTGGGGGGTAATTACTACTATTTGCCAAAGTATGAAGCAATTGATATAGGATACCCTGGGGGGGGTATTATTTATAAATCTACACAAAAGAATATATTCAGAGATATAAAAATCCATGGGAACGTAATTAACATTGGTAACAATACAGATTTTATTATAGCCATTCAAAATACAGATACCTCCTATATTGAAAAAGCACACTCAAATTTTGTGGAAAAGGATTCTTTGAAATATTTTATTATTGTAAAAAAAACAGACTTGATATACGGCCCATACAATAACAAGGATTATATACAAAAGAGAGAAGAATTAGGTGTTCCAGACAAATTGGAACTTGAAAAATAAAAACTGCAACTGGTATTATTGCCATCTCTCCGCACCGCTCCCGCAAGTGTTCCGTAGGACACTTGTGGGTTTATTCATGAACAACAAACAGAGCAATGAGCTTCTTACAAAATTTATAACTTTGTTGCTTTGAGTTTGAATAAAACTATTGGATTTGTTTTGTTGCAAAGTTAAAAACTTTGCGGGTTAAGGCTATGTTACAAAGGAAAGTAGAAATATAACCGCAAGTGTACTTCGTAACACTTGCGGTAGCAAGGGGTATTGTTAAAGGTGCAGGTTATGCAACAATGACTGCCGAACAAATGATTCTAAAATACGGTTTAAAATAACGAGAAATGAAATTAGCAAGTGATGGTAAAATAAATTCTGACGGTATAATATTCAGTAATGAAACTATTACTGAAAAAGAAGGGTATGAAGCAATGCTATATATGCTTAAATCGTATTGGGAAGCAACAGGCTCTAACGATTTAACCGATATATTAAGTGGTGGAGAATATTGGGGCGAAGTAAATAAACCTGCAGATACTGCATTTTGGGAATATTGGTTAGAAGCAATAGAAAAAGTAAAAAAAGGAGGTCCGCCACCTTTAAAAGAATTGCATTAAATCAAACACCGCTCCCGCAAGTGTTCCGTAGGACACTTGTGGGTTTATTAATGAACAACAAACAGAGCAATGAGCTACTTACAAAGTTTATAACTTTGTTGCTTTGAGTTTGAATAAAACTAATGGATTTGTTTTGTTGCAAAGTTATAAACTTTGCGGGTTAATGCTATGTTTCAAAGGAGAGTAAAATTATAACCACAAGTGTACTTCGTAACACTTGCGGTAGCGGGGGAGAAACTATTAACGATGAAGATTTACAAACAGCAACCTTAAATGCAGAAAAGACCATTGAACCATTTAAAGAATCGTCGGGTTTATTTGTCCTAACCATACAGGTATACGGAAAAGATAGTTCGCTATTGTTTCGAAAAAAAGAACTTTTGATGAATTATGGTAAATAAGCTTTCCCATAGTAAACTGCAAGGCTTTACACTTGTTGAACTAATTGTTGCAATGATAATAAGTACCATTGTTATTAGTTCAACCATTGCTATTTGGTTAATGGTAGAAGGATTGTTTAAACGTGGAATGTCAGATACCTATGGCGATACAGGAACGGTGTTGTTTGTGTCATGTATAAAAACAGATATGTACCGTTCGGAAAACATTACTGCCAGTGCTCATGAAATACATTTTTCGTTTTCCGAAGATCCCGAAATTGTATATACCTTCGACGATGATTATACAGTAAGAACAGTTCAAAATAGCATAGACACTTTTTATGTTGGAATACAATACTTGCAGATTATTCCACATAAAACCTTGCCGAAGGTTGTAAAGAGTATTTCTTTTTCGGTACTTTTGAAAAATAAAATAATACCTTTTTTTTTAACAAAAGACTATTCAAATAGCCGATTGTTCAATTATCAAATAGAACAGAATGAGCCTTGATTTAAAGAATATAAAAAACAATAAAACAAATATTTCGAAGGATGTTAAACAAGGCAATTCGATAATCGATTTCTTGAATAAGGATATTGCATTGTTTGGTAGTTCATTTAACGACAAGAAAAAGGAATCCTTTTATTCTGAATTAGCTATACTTCTTTCATCGGGTATTGATATTAAAACTGCTCAAGAACTTATTATTGAAGAACAAACGAAAGAAAAAGACAAAGAACTTTTTACAGCAGTTTACCAACGAGTTGTTGCTGGCGAAAGCTTGTCGGAATCATTACGCAAAACCGAAAAAATATCTGATTACGAATTTTACAGCATAAAGATAGGAGAGGAGAGTGGTCGATTATCGTACACACTTAGCGAACTTTCGAAATATTACAAAAAGAAAATTAAGCTTAAACGACAATTGGTTAGTTCGTTTTCATATCCTGTTTTAGTTCTTTGTATTGCAGTAATTGCCGTTGTGTTTATGCTCAATTTTATGGTGCCAATGTTTGCCGATATTTTTAAAAGATTCAACGCAAAACTTCCAGCATTAACGCAAGCTATTGTTGATGTTTCGAATGCATTAAAAGAATATTTACCATATATCAGCTTAGCTATTATTTCGTTAGTTGTGTTTATTGTAGCATCGCGAAAAAAAGAATGGTTTCGAAAATATGGATCAAAACTATTGTTGCGAATTCCATTATTGGGAAATGTAATTAGAATGGTTTTCCTTGAGCGATTTTTTCAATCGATGGCTTTGCTAATGGCATCACGAACACCAATGTTACGTTCGTTACAATTGGTAAAGAATATGATTGGGTTTTATGAACTTGAAAAGATTTTGGGAACCATCGAAGATGATATTCTACATGGTAGTTTACTTAATCAAAGTATGGCCAAAATAAGTTTTTCGATAGACGAATTATCTCTCTAATTAAAGTAGCTGAAGAGGTAAATCAACTTGATACCATGTTTGAAAAACTCGACCAGCAATATACCGAAGAACTGGAATATAAAATTGGTGTAATGAGTTCTCTTCTCGAACCGATAATGATTATAATCGTTGGAGTTTTAGTTGCCGTAATTTTAGTTGCAATGTATTTGCCAATGTTCCAATTGGGAACGGCGATATACTAGTGGAAAAAAGATTGGATAAGCAAAAGGAACATTGTTGATTAATTGTATTCCGAATAATTTGTGTTATTCCGTGATTTAATTTTTAGCGTTTTTAGTTACTAATTGTTCCATTTGGGAGTAAAAAGGAGTATACCCTTGTGAAAATTTAAAACCAATTTGATGTTTTTAAAAGACCAAATCAAATAAGTTTATAATCCGTGATTTAATAATTGTAGTATATGTATAAAAACTGCTTTAGAGTTTAAGTTTAACGTATTGTAGTATATAATAGTAGTACTTTCCCTTTTGGAGTTAAATGGAGCTTATTATTGCAATTTGATTCTCGGTTTTTATTCGGAAATTATCATTGTTATCCGAAAGTGTTTGAAAGAGACTAATAATGCCTTCATTATTTTATTTTCTGAAATATATCTAGCTTTGTTTTAATATATATTGTAATCTTTCTTAAATTCTAAATGTTCTTAGTTTAATAATATTACGGTGATCATTTGATGTGAGTTAGGGCCACAAATAGTTTCTTGTTTTCTCGCAAAATAAATACAATTGTAATTATGCAATGATTAATTTAATCCTAGCAATTATTTATTATCCATTTACTATTGCAATTCAGATATATGTGATCTTATATTTGATAATATAATCGTTAAATGTATGAGAAAAATTATTACAGTTGGATTAAATGATATTATTGATATTGCATGTGATGACTTTCGTGAAATACATGAAATTTTAGGTGTAATCGATTCAAATTCTATAAGTGTGTATGCTAATGATGAGTATATTATTTCATTTTGTAATGAACCTTCTGAATCGGATACATATAACTTTTTAGCCTCAAACTTAGCTCAAACATTAATTTATGGTAATGCTGTTTTTGAAAAGATAGTTTAATCATTTATAAGCTTTCTCAATGTATTATATACTTCAATGTATTATATACTTCAATATATTATGTAATTTAAGTTTGTGTAATTGTAGTATATCAAGTGAGTTAAATTTATATAGTATTTACCCTTTTTTATATAGAAATTTAAGGTGAATGACGATAATTTTATAAACATAATAAGCTCTGTTTAATTGAGCTTATTATGTTTAATGATTTTAAACTATAATATACACTTTGTCAATTCAATGAAATCATCTGCATTTGATGATTTTATTTCAATATCTTCACTTTTATAATTTCCTGATTTATCCGTGAAAAAATAACGTAACGTTTTTGTCTTTGATGTCATTAATGTTTTTAGTTGATTATTGGTTAGAGAATAACCAATACCTGCTTTCTTTATTGTTATTATTTTATTATTGTCTAATAAAAATGACAATTCTGCCCCATCATTTACTGTAACGCTATTTGAAAAGGAAGTTCTATAGCTTAAGATTAATGATATAGTTGTATCAGCCTTTTGTAAAGAGACAAAACCCTCTGATGAAAATGTAGCAATTAATTTGACTTTCTTTGTTAGTTTAGTCATTTTACCTGTGAATTTATCGATCCCATTTGTTTCATACTTACAATTTTGTCCGATTACGTTTACTGAAATAAATAACAATGCAATTAAAATTAGATTTTTCATTTTCTATTTGATTTATAGTTTTTCCTACTCTTATGGCTTTTCGGTTACTCCTCGTTTCTGGTTTCTGAACTCCAATTTTCAAAGTTCAAACATACAAAAAAAATCAAAACCGAACAAATATGTTCTGATAAAATTTGATTGAAATTCTGAATTTGTCATACATTTTAAATTCTGCAATGACTAAATTAGAGATTCAATACAAAGTAGGGGAAAGGGTTGTTTTATTAAGAAAACAGAAGGGATTAAAACAATATGAGTTAGCCGAGAAAATAGGTATTGAAGATTCTGCGTTGAGGAGAATAGAAAAAGGAAAAACTAATTGCACAATTTGGTTGTTATATCGCATTAGTATTGCACTTGAAATAGAATTATATGATCTCTTGAATCTTTAAGTTTTTTTGATTTCCCCCAAACATTTTTCCGATAAAAAAAGTTTCTTGTTTTAATAAATATAAGCCTAAATTAAGTTCCGTTTATTTTTTTAATATGGAATATTTAGAAGATAAACAACAATTAACTAAATATACTATTTATCTATAGTTGAAGTATAATACTAATCTTTAAGATTAGTTTTTGAAACATTTCGTTATAATATTTTATTCCGAATAAAAAGATTTTTAATCGGAATAAAAAGGAGGTAAATGGTTCGAAATTGATTATTTCTTTCACTACAATATTTAAACATCTCTGAAATTAAAACATTCGGAATAAAATTTTAATGAGTAATTTAAGTATCATATTTTATCCGCATGTTTATTAAGATTTATTATTGATTAATTCAGCTTGAAAAACATCGCCTAATTAAATAGCAATATAAATTCAAAAGTATAGAGTGCGAACTAATAGAGCCATACGAAAAAGGATAGGGCGAAATTATTTTACAAGTTAGCCCCGAAGCAAAGAAGGCAAAAAAATGTCTTGCTCGATTTTATAATCCATCAAAACGAAACAATTAAAAAATAAGGAGAAGGATTGTCGGAAAATTATAATACTTCTTTTTTTATTGTGATTTGCTGTTAAGTTATATTCCTGGATAAGACAGTATTAAGTGGGCTTGGTTATATTGTCTATAGGTAAAACAATATGAACACTTGTTCCTTCAGTTACTGTACTTTTAATTGAGAATGAACCACCAAGTGTTTTGATACGGTTATGCATGTTAAACAAACCGACACCTTCTGTTATTTTTTTTATTTTAATGACATCAAAACCAATTCCATCATCGGAATATTTCATTTCGATTTTGTTTACATTATCAGAAATAGATAGTGACACATTTTTTGCCTTAGAGTGTTTAACTGTATTGTTTATTAATTCGTTTACTACTCTATATAATAAAATTTCAATTTTAGATTCAATTCGTCGTTCTACATTAGAATCAAAAGTATATTCTATGTCGCTTTTGCATTTTATTTTTTCTATGAAAGAATTTATTGCATATACAATTCCAAAATTATTAAGAATATGTGGATTTAATTTGAAAGAAATCTCTCGAATTACATTTGATGACTCGTTTAATAAATTTTCAAGATCATGTTGTATTTCTTCTCTCTTGCTTGAATCAGTAGTTTTTGCTAGCCATTCTAAATATAATTTTGAAGCAGAAAGCAGTGGTCCAACACCTTCATGTAATTCTTGTGAAAAGTATAAGCGTTCCTTTTCTTCTGTTTCTAATATCAAGTTTAAATTCTGTTGTTCCGTCATCTTATCATTGGTAATGTCTGAAATAAGACCGTCATAACCAATTAAGATATGATTGGAATCATGATGGAGTACAATAGTATCTTTAACCCATTTTATTGTACCGTTTTTATGGACAATACGGTGTTCAAAGGGAGCTGGTTTTTTATTTGTAAAAATTTGTCTAATTTGGTTAGTAACTATTTCTTTATCTTCATCATATATACTGTTAAACCATAATAATTCATCTGTTTCTAATTCTTGTTTTGAATATCCAGTAACAGCTTTACAACCTTCTCCATGATTTGTTTTAATGGCAATACCATTTTCTATTTTAACAGAATAGATATAATCAGTTACAGAATCAATCAACTTTTGTAATCGAGACTCGCTCTCTATTATTATTTTTTCAGCTTTCTTAATTTCTGAAATATCAATTGCTACACCTCGTATGCCAACAGGTAAGTTCTTTTTTAAAATTGCACTTGTATAAATTAAAACAGGAAATGTTGTTCCATCTTTTCTCAAGGCAGTATATTCCATATCAATCGAGTGAATATCGTTTATGATTTCAGGAATTCTTCTCATTAACCTTTCTCTTTGTTCTGGTATAATCATATCCATAATGTATAATCCCTTATTAAAATCATTTTGAGTGTATTTATAAAGTTCAAATGAAACATTATTTACATATGTTAATTTACCTTTGGAATCGGTTTCATAAACTGACTGAGGCAATAAATCAACCAAGTCTCTAAACCTTTTTTCACTTTGTTTTAAGTTGGAATTAACTAACGATAATTCTGACGTTCTGTCTAATATACGAAATTCAAGATCTTCGTTTAATTGTTTGAGTGCGATTTCTGCTTCTCTACGTTCGGTAATATCGATTGAACTTGACTGAACGGCATAATTACGTCCATTTTCATCTTTTAAACACTGATCAATAATTAGAAATGTCTTTGTCTTCCCCTGCAATACAAACGAATCTTCATACTCACGTCGTCCTCCAGATTCAATCAAATATTTGTTCTTTTCGATATATTCACGAGCTATTTGTTCAGGTAAAAAGTCAAACATACTTTTCCCCTCTATTTCTGATGGAGTTAATCCATATTGTTTAGCTGCCATTTCGTTTATCAATTCATAAACCCCATCACTATTGACAATTATTATTCCTGTACCCGAATTCTCTACAAGATTTTTATATTTTTGTTCACTTTGGTGTAGTAACTGTTCATTGTGTTTACGTTCTGTAATGTCTTCGAGTATCCATATTGATCCTTTTGATAGATCTTGACTATCAATTGCCTTTCCAAAATACCGTATTGATTTATGTTCACCATTTTTGCAAGATAGCTCTTGTGCTGTTTCATATGTCAGACCTTTTGCTAATTTTGGATACGCTTCTTTCCCAATTTTTTCATGCAATTTATCAGAATTATATAGAATTCGTGTAGTTTGTCCAATCATCTCTTTTTTTGAAAATCCAAATATTTTTTCCATTTCAGTATTAATCCAAACAGGGGTTCTATTTATTATTTTTGCGATGCCTAATGGTGAGTTTTCAAGTATAATTGATTGCTCACGTAATAATTCTTTTAAATACTCTTGCATGTATAGCAATTCTTTTTCTGCTTTCTTTTGTTTTGTAATATCTTCGTAAATGCAGGCAAATTGACCTTTTTGAGGTGAATAGGCTATGATTTTAATATGTTTTTTATATGTTTTCGAAAAATACTCATATTGAAATGGAACACCTATATTTCCTACAGAATTATATTTTTTAACCAGTTCAATATAAGTATCTGGAAAGACTTCTTTTAGTGTTTTACCAACTACCTCTTTATAGCCCATTACCGAAAATTTTGAAATATACTTATTGGTAGCTACTATTTTAAAATCAATTGCTGTTATATTATCGTCAAATAGTACATCACTTAATAGAAAACCAATTGACATGTTTTCAAATAGAAGACGATACTTTTCCTCACTTTTTAGTAAGTCTTGCTCTATTCGTTTGCGTTCGGTAACATCATGAATAATACTATGCAATATTTTTTTTCCATTTACTTTGAAAGGTGTTGAATAAACTTCAACTTCATGAATTTCTTTATTGGCTTTTCGATGTTTGAAATTAAAATAATTGCGGTTTTCCAAAACAGCATTTTGCATTTCTTTTAAAATGTCTTTTTGAGGTAAAATATTGATTTTATTAATATTCATATTAATAAAATCAGATTTATCGTATTGATAAAATTTTAGGGCCGATGGATTTGCATTAATTATTTGACCATTATGGGGATCAATAATTAATTGAATTGAAGCATTATTTTCGAATAGTATTCTATGTTTTTCATCACTTTCTTTTAGAGCTTGTTCCGTTTTTTTTCGTTCTGAAATGTCGTGTGCTATAGTTTGAAAAATAGTTTTATTATTATATTGAGTTATATTTATATATAATTCAAAAGAAACTTTTCTTCCATCTTTTGTTATTAATTCTTTTTCAATCGTTGCATTTCTATTAGTGTTTATTTGAAAATCAGCGGGGGTTAATATTCCTTTTTTATTTTCAGAAATAATATTAGTGAGAGTCATTGAAAGAAACTCTTCCTGTGTATAACCAAAACTTTTGCATGCAATATCATTGACCATGATAAATTTACCAAGTGTATCATCAATATTAATTTCGGAAATAAACACAATTTCATTGTAGCTTTCAAGTAGTTTTCGAAAAGTTAATTCGTATTCTAGAGTTTGCACAAGTTCATTGTTTTGTAATTCCAATTCAATCTGTCGAATTTCAAGTTGATGAATACGCTTTTGTATATCTATATCAGAATATTGTTGAATTAAGCCAATCTTTTTTTCTTTATGTATTTTTTCTGCTCGTTGACGATGTGTTTTGTTGTCTGCTTTACCAACTGAAGTATCCATAATTAATGTTTTTTTAGAAATATATTTAACTTATCGATAGTTATGTAAAATCAATTAAAGTTGGATGTAATGTAATTACGTGAGCTAAAGTAGCTAAATTTAAACTTAATTAGTATGCAATTTTTCTTGTGATTTTTAAATGTTTAATCTATTTATAAGTTAAAATTAAAAAAGTAATAACTTTATATTTACGAAATATGCAGTATATGAATGGATTATCATTTAAAAGACATAGATATTCTCAAACCCAATAAATTCATATGAAAAATAAGGAATATTCTTATTTGAACTATATTTGAAAAAAAAATTGACGTGATTAAATTAATAATAGCCGACGATCATCGCATGTTTCGTGAAAGTTTACACAAACTTCTAAAAGATGATAATATTGCAGAAGTCATTGCAGAGGCATCAACAGGAAAAGAACTTATTGCATTACTCGATAATTATATTCCCGATATTGTATTGATGGATATTGCAATGCCATTGATGGATGGAATTGAAGCTACACGTTTATCCATTGAAAAACATCCCGAGTTGAAAGTCCTAGCTCTTTCTTCTTATAACGATGATAAATATTTTTTCAACATGCTTGATGCTGGTGCTAAAGGTTTTATTCTTAAAAATGCAGGAATAAGTGAACTTAAAAGCGCAATTGATGAGGTTTCAAATGGAGGTAACTGGTTCTCACCTTCACTAATTCAAAAGGTTGTTGTTGGTATTAATGCTAAATCCCCAAAGGTAATCAATAGCAAACTTACCGATCGTGAATTAGACATATTAAAACTTATTTGTGAATGTTTAACAAACGATCAAATTGCAGATAAACTTAATATTAGTTTCGATACTGTTAAGTGGCATAGAGCAAATATTCTTTCAAAAACATCAAGTGTAAATTCTGTTGGTTTAGTAATCTATGCAATTAGAAATAAATTATTTGAAATATAAGATATTGCATTTGTAATATTGTTACAAGCCCCCCAATCATAACATTTTAAGAACAGCTACCCACCTTAAAGGATTGTATATCCATTATTAGTAACAGGTGTAAAAACAATCCTTTAAACTTTTCATTTATAGTATTTTTACTGATAACCTCGCAGTACTTTGTGGCGTTAAATAGGTATAATTATAGTCCATAAAAATGAAATATATTTTTAAATGGCTATTTGTTGAAAACCAATTTAAATACCCAAAAATGCAATTGCTGAATGTAAGAAATATTAAAATTATCATTATCGACGAATGTACATTGTTCCAAAGAGTAATGAAAGAATTATTAGTAAACGAATTAAGTTGTGAAATTATTGGTGAAGTATCAACCGAAGAAGATTTTTTTACATTAAAGAATATTCATATTGCTGATTTAATCTTAATGAATATTCATATGCCACAATTTAATGGAATTGAAATAGCAAAAAGAATGACATATAAATATCCAAATGCAAAAATTATTGCAATTACAGTGTATAGTGAAAAAGTCTATCTAGATCAAATTGTCGAAGCTGGGTTTAGAGGATGTTTACTAAAATCAAATTTTTTTGCACATTTAATTCCTGCATTTGAATGCGTATTGAATGGACGATTATATTTTGATAAAGAATTTCACGTAAAATGAATAATAAAAATGAGTAATGATGAATTAAGTAGTTTAACTACGTATTTAACATTTAAATTAGATAATGAAACCTATGCTGCCAATGTTAGCAAAGTGTTAAATATCTTAGAAATATCAAAAATTACGAAAGTTCCAAAGTCTCCTGATTATATGAAAGGAGTGATTAACTTAAGAGGAACCGTTTTACCATTAATAGATACTCGTATTAAGTTTGGACTAACTGAAACTATGTACACAACAAACACATGTATTTTGGTTTTAGATATAACTATTAGTGAAGAATTAGTACAAATAGGAGCGTTGGTTGATGGTGTTTCTGAAGTTTTGAAAATTGAATCTAATCAAATATTTTCACCTCCTAAAATGGGTTCTAAATATCATTCTGAGTTTATTAGTGGAATGTATAAGGCAGAAGATGAGCAGTTCATAATGATTTTAGATATGGACAAAGTCTTTTCAAACGAAGAATTCATAGACGTACACACAAACGCTAAAAGTATATAAATATTAAAATAATAAATTAAATAAGGAGAAAACAAAGTATGTTTAAACGTATTAAAATTAAATCGAAACTTTTGTTTGGATTTATATCGGTAGCATTAATTGCTGGAATAATTGGGTTAGTTGGGTACATTGGTATGACAATTATTAAATCAGCTCAAAAGGAGATTGCAACAGTTCGAACACCTAGTATAGCATGTCTTTATAAAATTTCGAGAGAACAAGTTAATATTTGGGTAGCTGAACGTGGATTAATAAATCGTAGAATGATGGAACCTAATATACGAAAAGCCCAATATAATTGGATTGACTCATCATTTGCAAGAGCTGAACGAGCATGGTTAATTCATGAGTCATTACTACAATCGCCCGAAGAAATTGCGGAATGGAAACTATTTGTTGGTAAATGGGATGCTTGGAAATCAGATCATAAAAAAGTATATAATCTTTCACTAGAAAAGGATAAGTTATTAGCATCAGGTTCTTTAGCCGATGATGTTGCAGTAAAACAAATCGATGATCAAGTATTTGAAGCATCTATGATTTCTAGAAGTTCTTCTCTTGATGTAGTTAAAAGTATAAATAGTCTTATTGAAAAAAATGAGAAAGTAATTGATGATGAATACAGTGTTTCAAATAAAATGTCAAATATTATATCTATGTCGTTACTGATTTTAATAATATTTGGAGTAATAACTGCTATAGTTTTAGGCTTATATATTTCAAGCAATATTCAAACTATTATTCAAACACTTATTGAACAAGCAAAAATACTTTCGAAAGCTGCAGTAGAGGGTAAACTAGCAACTCGTGGAAAACCAGAAGAAATTAACTTTGAATTTCGTGAAATTATTGTTGGTGTAAATGAAACTCTTGATGCTGTAATTGGTCCACTCAATGTTTCTGCTGAATATATCGATAGGATATCAAAAGGAGATATTCCTTCGAAAATAACTGATAATTATAATGGTGATTTTACAGAAATTAAAACGAATTTAAATCAATGTATTGATGCAATTAGCTTATTAGTTTCTGATGCGAAATTACTTTCAAAAGCTGCAGTAGATGGACGATTGGCTATACGTGCCGATGCATCGAAACATCAAGGAGAATTTAAAGCAATTATAAAAGGAGTTAACGACACCCTCGATTCTGTTATTGGACCATTAAATGTATCAGCAGAATATATCGATAGAATTTCAAAAGGAGATATTCCTCCAAAAATAACCGATAATTATAATGGTGATTTCAACGAAATAAAAACGAATCTAAATCATTGTATTGATGGATTACAAGGATTAGTTGAAGCAAATACTGTACTAAAACATATCGCAAATAATGATTATACGATTACGGTTAATGGTCAATATCAAGGTTTATTTGCTGAAGTAGCAGTGTCAATAAATAATGTTGAAGATCGATTAAAGCATATTCAAAATACTTTCACAAATATTTCAGATGGTGATTTTTCAGATTTGGCTAGCTATAAAAAAGTAGGACGTCGTTCCGAAAACGACCAGATTATTCCAACAATTATCAAAACAATTGAAACCATTCAATCGATTATTCAATCGCTTGATAATTATATTATTTATTGCGGAAAGGGTGAGTTTCAAAATATAAACATTGATGTAAATAAATATAAAGGAGTATTTAAGTCAATTGTTGAAGGATTAAACAAATCGGCACAAATAATTCAAGAACCATTAACCGAAACTACAGAGATAATGGGTCAACTGGCTATAGGTAATCTTAACCAAAGAGTTGAAGGAGTGTATGAAGGTGTTTTTGAAGCATTAAAAATGTCGGCTAATAATATTATTGATACCAATATTGCTTTAGTCGAAAATGCTAAACTTGTTGCGATTGGTGATTTAGATGTTGATTTGAAAATTCGTTCGGATAAAGATGAGTTAATGAAAGCATTGATTCAAATGGTAAAAGCTACTAAGGAAATTACCGAAAAAACAAAACTTATTGCAGCAGGTGATATGACTGTTCAAATCAGTCCTCGATCGGATAAAGATGAAATGATTATTGCTCTTGTTGAAATGTTAAAATCGATTGGTGAAATAGTAACTCAAGTTCAACTATCAAGCGATAATATTGCCGATGCAAGTGCACAAATGAGTTCAAACTCACAACAAATGTCGGAAGGAGCATCGGAACAAGCATCAGCTGCCGAAGAGGTGTCGTCGAGTATGGAGCAAATGGCATCGAACATTCAACAGAATACCGATAATGCTCAGCAAACCGAAAAAATAGCAGCTAAAGCAGCAGAAGACATACTCGTAGGAAGTAAAAATGTGAACTTTACTGTTGATTCGATGAAGAAAATTGCCGAAAAGGTTTCAATCATAGGTGACATAGCTTTTCAAACAAACATACTTGCATTAAATGCTGCAGTTGAAGCTGCTAGGGCAGGTGAGCATGGAAAAGGATTTGCCGTGGTAGCAGCCGAAGTTCGTAAACTAGCCGAACGAAGTCATATTGCCGCAGGTGAAATTAATGAATTAACAAAATCGAGCGTCGAAGTTGCTGATAAAGCAGGGAAACTACTCAATTCTATTGTGCCCGATATTCAAAAAACAGCAAAATTGGTTCAAGAAATTACAGCTGCAAGTATTGAACAAAATAGTGGAGCATCGCAAATAAATAATGCAATTAACCAATTAAATAAAGTAACACAACAAAATGCTGCAAGTGCTGAAGAAATGGCAACGAGTAGCGAAGAATTATCGAGCCAAGCTGATAGTTTAAATGATTTGATAGGTTTCTTTAAAGTTAATAATTCGGGTATGCGACATGTCGTTAAAGCTAAGGAAGCACTTCCTCCAATAAAAAAGACAAACGTTTTAATGCGAAAAGAAAACAAAAAATCATCGTCATTGCATTCGAAAGGAACAGTTATTGATATGGATTTCGACAGTGCTAACGATAGCGATTACGAAAGATTTTAGTCTCGAATAAAATATGATATAATTGTTTGAAAGTCTTTTTTGAAGCAATTAAACACAATAAATGATAATTAAACACAACGTTGCACGTTATAAGATATGCAACGTTGTGTCGCTTATTAGGTAGGTTATTATTGAAAATCCTCAATCAGATGTCTGGATTTATGGACATTCACATAGCAATGTCATAAATTTCAATATTAGAAAAAAACAATTGATGACAAACCAATTAGGTTACGTAAGAGATAACGAACTTCTTGATTTTTTTATAGTAATTGGTGTTTAAGTGTTTTTAAATTAATAAAATAACATCAAAACTGCATAATATCATGTGTAATGATATTAATTTTAAATTATGATATTATCCTGTTATGCACGAATTATATATATAAAGATGACCTTGGAGAAGAAATAGTACTACATCAACTTGTGAATGATGCACTTAAAAGTCTTCCAATGTAATTGGGACTTATATCTCCAATATATACTACAAAACGATTGGGTAAAGTCTTACTTATTACAAATAATATAGTGTTTCGTTAATTTATTGATTCTCCCGAAAATATTGAAGAAATGAACTATAATAAACGTATGGATATCTAATGTTATAAATAATGAATTTCGAGGGTTATTTTCTTTGAAAAGTGATCACACTTTTCAAAGAAATAGATACATTTGTAAAATACACTCATAACAATTGTGAGTAATAACATGTGATGTTTTGTGTTGTTAAGTATAGGATCAATTGGAGTAACAACAACGTAATGTGTAAAAATATGTATTTAAAATGCTTCGAGAAATAATAATATATTCCCCCGTTTTTATTACTATTTTATGGTCTATTGTTTTATTAACTAGTTCGCCTAAAAACAATAAAGCAAAGTTTTTCCTTGGTATATTTATGCTTGATGTTTTTATGTTATTTCTGTCGCATGTGTTTTATTTCCAAAAACAAGTTGCTGTTTATTGGTATTTCGACTTAGCTTTTATTTTTTGTGCTCTTACTGTTTATCCTCTCTATTATTGTTATATTAAATTGTTGACGGTTGAAACTACATTCAAATTAAAGTCACTTCTATTGTTTTTGCCAGCTTTCATATTATTCATAATTTCTGCAATAGCTTATTTTTTAATGTTACCAGAGCAGAGAAATCTATATGTAAATGAAGTTTTATTTAATAATAGAAAAATTGCAAATGCCGATTTGTTAATCAAAATTCAAGAGTCGATGTTGTTTCTTGTTCCTATTATCTATATTTCACAAATAGCATATACCGTAATAAAAAGCAGAAAATATATACGGGAATACAATAAAACAATTGCCAATTTTTATTCAAATATCGAAGATAAAACCATTGATTGGGCTATTCCGCTACTGTATTCATTAGTAGCAGCATCGTTAATAAGTGTTGTTTGTAGCGTTTTAGGTAGATCCTTTTTCTTGGAAGAAACATGGTTTTTGTATATCCCTATGATTTGCTTTAGTTTATTCTTTTTCATTGCTGGTTATTTAGGTAATATTCAAAATCATTCTGTAGCCAATTTAGAACAGGATATTGTGTTAGTTGCTGATACATTAATTGAAAAAGAACATATAAGCATTTCCAGTGACGATGTATTCAATTCTACTAAATTGAAAGTCGAATTGTTGGATTTGTTCGAGAAGGAACAAATATTTACAAATGCCGATTTGAAAATTGTTGATTTAGCTCAGATGTTAAACACCAATAGAACCTATGTTTCAAATGTTATAAATAACGAACTATCCAGCTCTTTCAATAAATTTGTGAATCAGTACCGAATACAAAAAGCAAAAGAAATAATTTTAGAAGACAAACAGAAAAATTATACTCTTGAACTTGTTTCACAAGAAGTTGGATTTGGATCGTTGCATACTTTTATTCGTGCTTTTAAAGAATTTGAGGGGGTAACTCCTGGAACATTTCGAGACAACAATTATTAAAGGATGCTTCGAGATATAACTATATATGCCCCAATGTTTGTTTCTTTATTATGGTCGCTTGTATTGTTAACGAGTTCACCTAAAAATAATAGAGCAAAGTTTATCCTTGGCATATTTATGTTTGTTTGCTTTTTATTGTTCCTTTCCTATGCTTTTTATTTTAAAAAACAAGTAGCAACGTTTTTATATTTTGATCTTGTTTTTATTGTTTGTGCACTATCGGTCTTTCCCCTAAATTATTGTTACATAAAACTTTTAACGGTTAAAACAGCGTTTCAAAAAAAAGACTTCCAAATATTTTTACCCGCACTACTATTTCTAATTATTTCGGCTATTAATTATCTAATAATGACGCCCGAGCAAAGATATCAGTATGTAAGTGTATGCATTTTTAAAAACAAGTGGATATCAGATGCCGATTTGATAATCAAAATTCAAAAATCGATATCAATACTGATTCCATATATCTATGTTTTGCAAATAATTTATACGTTTTTTAAAAGTAGAAAATGTATAAAAGATTACAATAAAACAATTGCCAACTTTTATTCGAATATTGAGGATAAATCTATTAATTGGGCTGAACTCATTTTAAATTCATTAGTTATAACTTCAGTTGTCTGTGTCGTTTTTAGTATTTTGGGCAGACACTTTTTTATGGATGCAACATTGGTTTTGTTAATCCCCTCAGCTAGTTTTAGTGCATTATTATTTGTTGTAGGCTATTTAGGAAATATTCAAAACCATACAGTTGCTAATTTAGAAAATGACGTCAATTTAGTTTTAGATGAAGTATTAACAGAAGGTGAGTCTATTATTGTAACGAATGAAGATACATTCAATTCCAATAAGCTAAAAGAAGAAATAATAGACTTATTCGAAAACAAACAGATATATACAAAACCAGATTTGAAAATTGTTGATTTAGCAAATATGTTAAAAACCAATAGAACCTATGTTTCAACGGTTATTAATAACGATTTCGCTAGCACTTTCAGTCGGTTTGTAAATCAATATCGAATTCGAAAAGCCAAGGAAATTATTGAACAGGATACCGCTAAAATATATACCCTCGAACTTATTTCACAAGAAGTAGGGTTTGGATCGCTACATACATTTATTCGAGCTTTTAAAGAATCAGAAGGAATTACTCCTGGTGCTTTTAGAGACAGAGAATAATATCTAATTTTCAAAAACATTTCGTTCTATTAATTCCCCAAACAGTTTTTCACATTAATCATTAATTTAACACTTCTTTAGTGTTAAATGTCGATTATTTGACGTTTTGTACATTGTTTTTGTATGATTTGTACATAATATATTTTGACGTAATGGTATTTTTACGACAGTAATTCATCGTAATTTAAACGCGAGAAAGAAATAAAGTGAAGACCGAAAAACGAGAGTGTCGGTGAAGAAATGAAAATACAATAAAACATGGGAATAATTAATACAAAAGAGCAATTAGAAGAAGCTATTGAAAATGGAGAAGATCACGTTATAGTGGTAGGTGATTTTGCAAATAAGATTATAACCGTTAAAAAAACGGGTAAAATAATTTGGGCTGTGGCAATCGTATCGTTAGTAACAGCTATTGGTTTTATAACGACGGCACCTGCTGTTACTGTTGGAATTATAAGAACAGGAACTATTACTGCTATAGGAATAGCTGTTGTAGCTGTTAGTGTTGGTATAATTAAAAAGTTGAAATATAACTTTTTAATAGTTGAAAAGGGAGAGAATTATGTCAAATTGAAACTATCATAAATTTTGAATATAAACTTAATTAAAACTCAACCACTGCTAATGCTGAAGCATTTGCTTCCCCTTCTCTACATGAGAGAAGGAAAAAGCAGATTGTAAAGCAATCGCAAAGAGATGAGTTAAGATAAACATCAAAATAACAAGAAGATAGAGGTGAAACCACTTCTAAACCAACAAAATATCAATCCAGACCTGCTAGGTTTTCAAAAACCAAGCAGGTCTACAAACCAAATTAAATACAATATATAACAAATAACCACCATGAAAAAAGCAATTATCCTTTTCCTAAGCCTATGTTCATTAGGCGTGTTACAAGCACAAAACGACACCATGTACATTTACAAATCGGGAACGGTAGGCAAAAAAGCTATAGCCGACATCGACAGTATTATCTTTTACAAAGCCAATGCACCGGGAACGCCACTTATCGTTACCGACTTTGATGGCAACACTTACAAAACCGTAACCATAGGCACACAAACATGGTTTGCCGAAAACCTACGAACCACAACATATAAAGATGGAACGCCAATTCCTACCGTTACCGACAATGCTGCATGGGTAGCACAAGGCTCTGGAGCACAATGTACATATAACAATACTACAGATGTTGATACTATTACTAAGTTTGGTCGTTTGTATAATTGGTATGCTACAAGTTATGGAACTCTTTGTCCCAATGGTTGGCATGTACCAAGCTATGCAGAATGGTCAATATTACAAAACTATCTAATAGTAAATGGTTATAATTATGATGGAACAATAATCGAAAATAAAATTGGAAAATCACTAGCTGCAACCACTGATTGGGCTTTATGTGCATCAGTAGGTTCATTAGGATATGATAGAACTACCAATAATAGCTCTGGTTTTTCAGCTCTTCCAGGTGGATGGCGAAATGAAAGTGGAATATTTATCAATTTTAGTAGATATGGTTATTGGTGGAATTCTAATCAATGGTATTGTATCGTGTTAGGATTTGATTCTCAAAGTTTAAGTTCATCAAGTGGTAATGGTTTTTCAGTCAGGTGTCTTAGAGATTAATTGATTATTTAATTATATGATAATTTCAAAAAAAACAGTAGAAATATTTAGATATTAAAACTAGTATGAAATGATACAAAAGAAAATAGTTCAATACCTGTTACTTATAGTGGTATTGATGGCAACGTTCAGTATGCAGGCTCAAAAAGCACTAAGCGTAAAAGAGAATAATGGTACAGAAACGAATTTTGCAGTTAGTAGCATTCGTAAAATAACCTTCTACTCGGGCAATATGCAAATACTGTGCTCAACAGGCATGAAACAATATGTTTTAGCCGATTTGCAATATGCAGCCTATATAAAACTACTGTTTTCTGTTTCGGCAGAGAATGTTTCATTGGCTGCAACAGCAGGGAGTAAAGACTCGGTAACTATAACATCAAATGTTAGTTGGACGGCAAGTTGTGACCAAACTTGGCTCACCATAACGCCAACCGTATTAATCACTGGCAATGCCAAAGTACGGTTAACTGCTGTAGCTAACCCAACCGTAGTAAACCGCACGGCAACCATTAGCTTAAAAATAGGTGATATTGTTTATAAAACCATTTCGGTCGTTCAGGCAGCAGGTGCTGCCACCTTAGGGCTATCGACACCAACTATAGGAACAACAAAACTTGCCAATAGTAATGCAACGGTTGCGGTAACCTCCAATACAGTTTGGTCAGCCGTTTCAGACCAGCAATGGCTTACACCCACACCTACCGATTCAGGCAATGGAACGCTAACACTCACCGTTGAGGCTAACCCTACAACAGCAAGTCGTAAAGCTACAGTAACCGTTTCGGCAACGGGAGCAACATCGAAAACGGTAACGCTCACTCAAGCTGCTGGCGATGCTTCACTTTCAATATCTGCCACAACTGCAAGCATTGCCAAAGATGCTAATAGTACAGCAACGGTTGATGTAACCTCGAATGTTACATGGACTGCTTCTACAAGTCAATCATGGCTGAGCTTTAGTCCTACGACTAACACGGGTAGTGCAACAGTAACAATAACAGCCGAGGCAAATCCAAGCATCACCACTCGTACGGCAACGGTAACAATATCGAGTTCTAGTGTTAGCTCAAAAACAATTACCGTAACACAGGTTGCTGGGTCACCAAGCTTAAAGATATCGGCAAACACTGCAAGTATTGCAAACAAAGCAAATAGTACAAATTCTATTGTTGTAACATCAAACACTGCATGGACTGCAAGTTCCGATAATAAAACATGGTTAAGTTTTACGCCCAATATAACAACTTCGGGAACGGCAAATTTAATATTTTCGGCTTCGGCAAATACAACAGTATTTCCTCGCACTGCAACAGTTACCTTAAAAGCATCGGGAGCAAACAATCAAATAGTGTCGGTAACTCAAGCGGCTGGCGATACCGTATTTACCGTTTCAGCAACATCGGCAAGCGTTGATAAAACAGCAGGCAGTACAGCTACGATCGATGTTTTGTCGAATATTACATGGACAGCAAGTCCCGATTTTACGTGGTTAACAGTTAGTCCAAGTTCATCAACCACAGGCATTGCTACGGTAACAGTTTCGGCAACCGAAAATCCAAGTCTTAAAGAACGCACAGCAATTGTAAGTATTAAAGCAAATAATGGCGTATCGCAAAATATAAGTATAACGCAAGGAGCTGGTGACACATCACTTACCGTTTCGCCAACGCAAAGCATAAGTGCAACTACAACAAGTACAAACGTTGCCGTAAGTTCAAATACTACTTGGACGGCTAGTTCTAATCAAGCTTGGTTAACCATAAGTCCAAGTACACCAACCGCAAACGATGGTATTTTAGTGCTTAACACAACCGAAAACAAAACAATAGTTGCACGTACAGCAATAGTTACCATTTTGGCAACGGGAATAAGCCCTTCAAAAACAATAACCGTAACGCAAGCTGCTGGTTCAGCAACATTAACGTTATCGGCAAGCACTGCAACACTTGCAAAGGCTGCAGGAAGCAAAAGTAATGTTACTGTTTTTTCAAATACAGCTTGGACAGCAAATTCAAGCAACAGTTGGTTAACACTCGATAAATTTGATGGAACCGATACAGCAGAAATCGTTTTTACTGCAAGCGAAAATAATGGAACAACAGCTCGTACAGCAACTATAAGTGTATCGGGAACAAATGTGGCTACGCAAACAATTACAGTAACACAAACACCTTTCGGCATTGTTAACGATCAAGATGGTAATGCTTATAAAACGGTTACAATAGGTACACAAACATGGATGAGCGAGAATCTAAAAACAAACAAATATAACGATGGCTCAACAATTCCAAACGAAACAAACGATAATGCATGGAGTGCTTTAACAACAGGAGCTGAGTGTACTTACGATAATGTAATGAATGCCGATACGACAAATAAATATGGTCGATTGTATAACTGGTATGCCGTAAATACAGGCAAATTATGTCCTATGGGCTGGCATGTACCAAGCGATGACGAATGGATAACACTTGAAAAATACTTAATTGCAAACAAGTATAATTTTGAAGGCAACACAACCAGCGATAAAGTAGCAAAAGCAATGGCAAACTCCTCGGGATGGAATCCATATTCTTATGCAAGTTCAATTGGTAACGAACAAACAAGCAACAATGCTAGTGGCTTTTCGGCACTTCCAAGTGGATACCGAAATTACAGTAGTGGGAGCTTTTATTATAAAGGTTATACTGGTTACTGGTGGAGTTCATCGGAATACGACGATCCCAATAGTGCCCATTCACGATATTTAGATTACACGTCAAATACACTTTATAATGATCATGCTAAGAAAAGTACTGGTTATTCGGTTCGTTGTTTGAACGATAATCTTACCTCACTTGCAACACTGCCAAGTGTAACAACAACAGCAATTTCGGCTATAACACAAGCAACAGCAACAAGTGGCGGTACTGTAACAACCGATGGCGGAGCAGCAATTACTGCTCAAGGTGTTTGTTGGAGTACATCGCACAACCCAACAATTGTAGATAGTAAAACAATCGATGTTATTACAAACCAAACATATACAAGTAGCATTACTGGTTTAACAGCAATAACACCTTATTATGTTCGTGCTTATGCTACCAATAGTATTGGTACTGCATATGGAAACGAAGTAATGTTTACAAGTTCAGCATTTACACTTACTGTTTCCTCAAACACAGTAACACTTCCAGCAGCGGGAGGTACTGCAACGGTTACAGTAGCATCAAATGCAACTTGGGCTGTAAATTCTAATACATCGTGGTTAACCGTAAACCAAAATACAAATAGTATAAAACTTACGGCAACGCCAAATACTGGAGCAGTTCGTACAGCATCGTTTAGTGTAATTGCAACGGGTGTAAAAACACAAGTCATAACTGTTAAGCAAGCCGATAGTATAATTGTTTCAAAACAAATAGCCGATACAAGTTTTGCATTAGGAACTTTGGCAAACAAGTATGTATATGCCAATTATTTCAAGTACTTAGGTTCGGGAACAATTACATATAGCTTAAGTTCCGATAATTCGGGAATTGTTAATCCTATAAATGCTGGTACAAGTTTAGGCTTAGTGTCGTATGGTACAGGCTCTGCAAACATTACGGTAACAGCTAAATCAACAAGTGGAGCAACGGCAAGTTTACATTTTAAAGTAACGGTTTCGTCTACGTCAACAGTCGATTGTACAACACTCTACGTTAAAGGTAAAACAACAGATATTAAGTGTAGTGGCGATAAAACTGGAGCTATTCAGTTATTGGTAATTGGAGGTATGAAACCATATAATTATAAATGGTCAAATACATTTAGCGATACTTATATTTCAAATCTTCAAGCAGGAACATATTCGGTAATAGTAACCGATTCGAATTTATGTTCAGTTCAAAAAACGTTTACGATAACAGAACCAGCTAAGGTAGCTATGAACGCAATTTTAACTGCACCTACTTGTTCTTTATCGAATGGTAAAATAGCTCTTTCAGTATCAGGAGGAACAAGTCCATATACCTATAAATGGAATGATGGAACAACAAATTCTGAACTTTCCAATAAATCAGCTGGCCAGTATGTCATTACAATAACCGATAATGAAGCTTGTGTACAAACAGAAACATTCGATTTAAGTAATACCAATGCACCAATTATAAGCCTCGATTCTGTAGTATCATCGAAATGTACCCAAAGTAATGGAAAAATTGCACTTACGGTAACAGGTGGAACATCTCCATTATCTTTCAATTGGAACGATAACGCAACAACCGAAGACCGAGATGCAATTTCATCGGGTAATTATTCATTAACAGTAAACGATGCTGCTGGTTGTAAAGCAACATTCAAAGCAGTTGTTCCTTCAAAATCATTTGCACAACCAACTATTGCATTAGTTACCGTTAGCGATTCAACAGGGAAAAACCTCGTTGTTTGGCAAAAAGAGAATACCGATGCTATAAAACAATATAACATCTACCGTGAAGGCGATAAGGCTGGTTTTTATGAAAAAATAGGCGATGTACAATATGCCGACACTAGTATTTATAAAGATGAAACGGCCAATCCACAAGAACAATCGTGGCGTTATAAAATCTCAGCTACCGATTATTGCAATAACGAATCGCCATTAAGTGCAGAGCATAAAACCATTCATTTACAAAAGAATCAAGGAATGGGTAAAACGATAAATCTAGCTTGGGATTCGTATGAAGGATTGGAGTTTTACACTTATATAATTTATCGCTATTCAAAATCGAAAGGTGTTGAGATTTTGAAAAAAGTTCCTGCTAGTATTAATAGTAAATCAGATTTAGAACCACCAAGTGATGTTAAATCGTATTCCATTGGAATAGAATTACCCGATTCTATTTATCCATCAAAATTTAAATCAGATTCTGGACCATTTAGTGTAAGCTTAAGTAATATGGCAGAAAGTGAATTGGTTGGTATTTCAACACCTGTAGAAGAACAGGTAACTATAAGTCCAAATCCTGCGAACGTTAATGTTACAATTGCAGTTGCATCACAACAACAATTTTCATTCGAAATTGTTGACGTATTGGGACGAGTTGTTGTAGCTCAATCAGCTATTGGTTCTGTGAAACTAGATTGTACAAGCTTTACAAAAGGAGTTTATTTTGTGAAAGTACTTTCGGGAGATAGTGTAACGACTAATACCTTAGTGGTAGAATAAATAATTAATTTATAAGTAGGTTTAGTCAGGTTATTTTATTTTAAAATAGCTTGACTAAACCCCGATTAGCTTGAGGCTCTAATCGAAGCAAGTTCGGCGATCGGCTTTGCCGTCGTCGTCCTATTTCCTTCCAGATTTAATCTGTTATATATAACAATAAAAAGCCAAACATTAATGTTTGGCTTTTTATAAACTTATAACAGAAATAAAAGTATCTCTAAAACTCTGTATTTTATTGAGAATTAAAATTATCTATAATTCGATACATCAAAATTGATTTCAAAGGAAACTGCTAGAATAATTTATACTCATTTAATTGGCGAATATTAGCTATATTTATTTTTTAAGTATACATTTGAAATGTTTAAGGAAATTAATGAAATATGTATCGTTGAGGAATGAATTCAATAGCTTTTATTGATTTAGAGGTTAGCACAAAGAGTAAACAGATTGAAGGTTTTGGTGCTTTTAAAATTGATGAATGTTTTATGAATTCGAATAATGCGAGTGAGTTTTTATTTTTCATTGAAATCAAAATTACTTTTTTGGAACAATATATATAGTTTATATTGTTCCTTTCCTAAATAACAAAATTACAATACCTGAATTAGCCAAAAGAATTGGGATAAAAACGATAGCCGTTGAGAAAAAAAACAATGAAACAAATAATAGAACAAAAATAGAAAGGATTGGTTCTGAAAACTATGGATATTGAAAAAACACATATAAATAAGTGGTGATATATAATAGACACATAGTTATCGAATTGTATAATAATCAAATGAGGGAATAGGGATGAAACATATTGAAGTTGTTGCTGCAATAATTATTAATGATAATAAAATTCTTTGTGTTCAACGCGGAGAAAACAAGTTGCCATATATTTCAAAAAAGTATGAATTTCCAGGTGGGAAAATGGAAATTGGTGAAACGAAAGAAGAAACTATTACACGAGAAATATTTGAGGAATTGAAAATTAAAATTCAAGTTAACGAAGATTTTTTAACAATAACCCATCAATATCCTGATTTTATTTTAACTATGCATAGTTTTATTTGTTCTTGTGAAAGTGCTGAATTAACACTTTTAGAACATATTGATTACAAATGGTTAAAAAAAGAAGAACTTGCAATTTTAGATTGGGCTGCTGCCGATATTCCTATTATGCAAAAAATAATGAATTGTTAGGATGAATTTAATCAATCTTAAATTAACACAGAGTTTACAAGCTGGTTTTATAGATCAAACCCTTTCTTCATATAAAGAATATATTCCTCAATTATTAGTAAATGATAAAAGTGAAGGGAAAAAAGTTCTTACAACTATTATACAAGAATTAAACAATTGTGAAGAATTTTGGTTTTCTGTTGCATTTATCACAACTAGCGGTGTTGCAACATTAATTGAAACTTTTAAAATCCTTGAAAAGAAAGGTGTAAAAGGAAAAATATTAGTTTCTCAATATTTGAATTTTACGCAACCTGAAGCATTAAAAAGACTTTTGCAATTTAAAAATATTGAAATAAAAATTGCTGTTGATAATCACTTTCATTCAAAAGGATATTTATTTAAGAAAAAAGAAGTTTATGACTTAATTATTGGAAGTAGTAACTTAACTGCATCAGCACTTTGTGCAAATATTGAATGGAATTTAAAAATAACAGCCACTCCATTAAGTTATATAATCTTTAATGCGATTAAAGAATTTACAACGGAATACTTAAAAGGAGTATTTGTTGATAAGGCTTTTATTAGCAACTATGAAACCTTATACAAAAAGCAAATTGATTATACTCGATTATTAAAAAAAGAATTAGGTGTATCAAAACAAAGGAATATAATTCCAAATTCTATGCAAGTTGAAGCATTGAATAATATTGAACAATTAAGATTTCAAGGAAAAACAAAAGCATTACTAATATCAGCAACAGGAACAGGCAAAACATATTTATCGGCATTTGAAGTTAAGAAAGTTAATCCAAAAAAATTTCTATTTGTTGTACATAGATTAAATATTGCAATAGCTGCTATGAATGCATATAAAGTAATATTTGGTGAGTCAAAATCAATGGGTGTTTATTCAGGAAATCGCAAAGAATTAGATGCTGATTTTATTTTCTGTACTATACAAACAATCTCTAAAGATGAACATTTAAACTTATTTAATGCAAATCATTTTGATTACATTGTAATTGATGAAACTCATAGGGCAGGTGCTGATTCATTTCAAAAAATACTAAGCTATTTTACGCCTAAGTTTTTATTAGGAATGACAGCAACGCCAGAACGAACAGATTCTTTTGATGTATTTAAATTATTTGACTATAATATTGCCTATGAAATACGGTTACATAGAGCTTTAGACGAAAATATTCTAAGTCCTTTTCATTATTATGGAGTTACAGATATTACTGTTAATGGAGAAGTTCTAGAAGAAAATTCTGATTTTTCATTACTTACAGATATTGAGCGCATTAATAGAATTGTTGAAGCGGCTAAATTTTATGGTAGTGATACTGGAAATGTAAGAGGATTAATATTTTGTTCTAGAAAAGAAGAATGTATAGCTTTATCAGAAGGGTTTAATAATATCGGCTTAAATTCAGTTTATTTAATTGGTGAAAATAGCGAAGAAGAAAGAACTTCTGCTATTAAAAGGCTTGAATCTGATAATTTGGAGGAAAAGCTAGACTATATTTTTACAGTTGATATTTTTAATGAAGGAATTGATATTCCAAGTGTAAATCAAATAATTATGTTGAGACCAACTCAATCTGCAATTATTTTTGTTCAACAATTAGGAAGGGGGTTACGAAAAATTGAGGCTAAAGAATATTTAACAGTTATTGATTTTATTGGAAATTATAAAAACAACTTTCTAGTTCCAATCGCATTATACGGAGATACTTCATACAATAAAGATTCATTGCGAAAATTTATGACAAGTGGCAGTAGTCTTATTCCTGGCACATCTACAATTAATTTTGATAGAATTGCAAGAGAACGAATTTTTAATGCTATTGATGCTGCAAATATGTCGTTAAAAAGAGATTTGGTAAATGACTATAAGCTTTTAAAATTTAGGCTCGGTAGAATTCCTATGATGATTGACTTTGTAGAACAAGGTTCGAGGGATCCTCAATTATTTGTAAAATCATCGAAATCATATTTCAATTTTGTAGCTGATATAGAAGAGAACTTTAAACAACTTTTATCAGACGAAGAAATAAAATTACTTGAACTTTTTTCAATCGAAATAAATAATTCCAAACGAGTTGAAGAAAGTTTAATACTTAACTATTTAATTGAATTTGGGGAAATTAGTATTTCTAAGTTAAGAGATTTGATAAATATGGAATTTGATTATACTATTTCAGATGAAACTATTCATTCTTGTATAATAAATTTAAACTTTGAATTTATAAGAAAAGAAAGGTTTAATGCTCTTAATAATGGAGTTTCAATTATTATTGGTGATGATTTAAGAAAAGCTTCAAATAATAATACATTTCGTACATTTCTTATAGATAACATTAATTGTTCTATTAATACATTTAAAAAATCATTTAAAAAAATAAGGTATGTAGATGGATTGATAAGATATAATAAATATAGTCGCAAAGATGTATGTAGAATATTGAATTGGCCGCTTGATATTAGTAGTACAGTTTATGGTTATAGAACTAACAATAAAATTACGCCATGTTTTGTAACCTATCATAAAGCCGATGATATTTCTAATTCTACAAACTATAATGATCATTTTATAGATCAAAATACATTTGCTTGGGAATCTCGCTCGAATAGAAAAATAAATAGTACAGAAATTCAAGATATTATTAATTCAAAACGTATTTTACTATTTATTAAAAAGGAGAATGGTGAAGGCACTGATTTTTATTTTATAGGAGATGTTGGTATCATTGATGATAGTATTGAACAAAACTTAATGCCTAATTCTAATACACCTGTTGTTCATTTTAAATTTAAAATAGATCACCAAGTAGAAGATTCTATATATGAATATTTGACTAATAATTTAAATGTAAATGTAAATGATACTGTTTTAGTTGAGCAATATGAAACTCCAATAAATAATATTGAAAATTTCCCTTTTAAAATTTTACCATCAAATGACATAATTCAATATGAAAATTGTGTTCCATTATATGATATTAGACCGGCAGCAGGATATTTTAGTGACTTGCAAATTAATTCAGAAACAGAATGGATAGAATTACCGAAACCATATACGCATTCTCAAGATTTATTTGTTTGTAAAATTAGTGGGGAATCAATGAATAAGGTCATTCCAAATAATTCATGGTGTTTATTTAGAAAAGATAATGGTGGTTCAAGAGAAGGCAAAATTGTATTAGTTCAGCATACAAGTATTCAAGATTCCGATTATGGTTCAGGATTCACAATTAAAGAATATCATAGTAAAAAAGTAATTACAGATGAACATTGGTATCATTCTTCAATTGAACTTAAACCAAAATCATTTGAATCGTGTTTTGATGACATTATTTTAAGTTATGATGATTTAATTGATTTAAAAGTAATTGGTATTTTTGTCTGTGTATTATAAAAGAATACTTATAAAAGTTTATTTCATTTTTTTTGAAATGCTTTTTAAAACTATAGTTTTTTCAATATTTCAATATTCTTTTACTATATAAAATCACAAGTATCGACGGACTAGGAGCTAATAAAAGACCAAAAGCAATTAGTCTTGAAAAACTTATGAAATCAAAAATTAAATAGTGATTGATGAATAGACATAAAATATATAATCAGAGTTGAAATAATAATGTATTACTATTATTGAAGATTTATTAACCCTTTAACGAAAATGTCACAAAGTAATTTAGTCCTTTTTGAAAGTAAGCAAGTTCGTCGTTATTATGATGCTGATACTGAGATATGGTATTTTAGTGTGGTTGATATTGTTGAGGCATTAACCGAATCGAAAAATCCAACAGATTATTTAAAAAAACTTCGCAAACGTGATGCTGAATTGGGTTTGTTCCTAGGGACAAATTGTCCCCAGGTAGATATGATTAATAATGATGGCAAAAAACGTAAAACATTAGGTGGTAATGTTGAACAGATTTTACGACTCATCCAATCAATTACAAGTCCCAAAGCCGAACCTTTTAAACAATGGCTTGCGAAAGTAGGCTATGAACGTATGCAAGAAATTGCCGATCCTAGCCAAAGTATAGACCGAGCAAGGGACAATTGGCAAAAACTAGGTCGTAGCGAAAAGTGGATTCAGCAACGCATGACTGGACAAGAAACCCGAAATAAACTCACCGATTACTGGAAAGAAAGCGGTGTTGAAAAATCGGACGAATTTGCATTGCTTACAAATATTATACATCAAGAATGGACGGGATTGACCGTTAAAAAACATAAAGACTTAAAAGGGTTAAAATCGCAAAACCTCAGAGACCACATGACTGAGGGGGAACTAATTTTCACTGCTTTAGCCGAACTATCAACACGCCAGATTGCCGAAAGTGAAAAAGCTAAAGGTTTGCAACAAAACGCTAGAGCAAGTAAAAAAGGTGGAGCAATCGCTAAAGATGCACGTAAAGCTTTAGAATCGAAAACAGGCAAAAGCGTTGTAAGTGGCGAGAATTTCTTGCCTCCAGCAAAAGATAAAAACGGATTAAAAGAATAAAATAAATTTTTAAATTGGTCAAATTCGACCACTTAAATGAAAGCTGAAAAAAATCAGACCAGCAATTGTCGTTACACTGTCACGACAATTGCTATATAATTAATTGTCTTAAATTGACAAACTGAGAAAAATTAACTTATATATAAAAATAGCATAATAAATTAGTGAAATGGAAAATCAAATTATACTATATAAAACTAATGAAGGTAAGGTAACACTAAATGTAACGTTTCACAATGATAGTTTATGGTTACCACAAAAAGCAATTGCAAACTTGTTTGGTGTTGAAGTCCCTGCTATTAGTAAACATTTGGTTAATATTTATGAAAGTGGAGAACTGCCAAAAGAAGCAACTATTTCCATTTTGGAAACAGTTCAAAGAGAAGGTTCACGTGAAGTAAAGAGAAATCTAGAATTCTATAATCTTGATGTAATTATTGCTGTTGGTTATCGAGTGAATTCAAAACAAGCAACACAATTTCGTATTTGGGCAACACAAACGCTCAAAGAATTCATTATAAAAGGATTTGCCTTGAATGATGAAAGGTTTAAGTCGGGAAATTCAATGAATTATTTTTCAGAATTGCAAGAACGCATTCGTGAAATTCGGATTTCAGAACGCTTCTTTTATCAGAAAATTAAAGACATTTATACAACAAGTATCGACTATGATGCTAAGGATGAAAGAACGATTGAGTTTTTCAAAATTATTCAGAATAAATTGCTTTGGGCAATAAGTAGTCAAACAGCAGCTGAACTTATTTATCGTAGAGTAGATGCTAGTTTACCATTAATGGGAATGCAATCGTATGATAAGAAAAATGTCGTATCAATAAAGAAAGCAGATATAAGTGTTGCTAAAAATTTTCTAACTGAAGATGAAATAAAACTTTTAGGTTTATTGGTTGAACAATATTTAGCATTTGCCGAAACAATGGCTCAACAGCGAACCCCAATGTATATGGCCGATTGGATTCAACGACTCGATGTTATATTACAACTCAATGGTAGAGAATTGTTGACCCATGCTGGCAAAGTTAGTCACGATATGGCATTGCAGAAATCAGCTGAAGAATTTGAAAAATACAAATTTCAGCAAACAGCTATTGAAAAAGAGCAAAGTCTCAAAGAAATAGAAGAAGATATTAAGAAACTAGGGAAAATATTGAAATGAAATTTTTTCTAGTTTTAACCTTTAATTACTGCCAACGGCGATAGCTCGAACAGTATCTTCACTAAATCTTTTTGAAAGTTCATAACTTCCGAAATATTCTTATAAGCTGATGTTGCTTCTTCGAGGTCACTTTTATTGCGAATTGCATGAATAATTCCTAATGCATCAAGCTTTCCAGCTTCTTCTTCAACTGAAAGAGTTTGAATAGCTTTTGAACGACTCATTGCTCTTCCTGCACCATGCGAACAACTCATAAAGCTTTCGGGATTACCTAGTCCTTCAACAATATAAGATTTTGTACCTTGACTTCCTGGGATAATTCCTATTTCTCCTGCCTTTGCGGAAGTTGCTCCTTTACGATGAACGATAACCTTTTCATTAAAATGAGTTTCCCATGCAGCATAATTATGTGCAATATTAATTATTGGTTCAAAAACAGTTGTTGGATTCTTATCTGCAAAAACTTCTGTAATTCTTTCCATCATCAATAAACGGTTAGCAAGTGCAAACGAAACACAGTACTTCATTTCATTATAATAATGTCGAGCTTCATCGGTTTCAAATGGTAAAAAGGCTAAATCGACTTTGGGGTTAATATTTGAACACCATAATTCATTCAACTTTTTAGCTTTTGTATTATAATATTCGGCTACTTTTAAACCAATGTTTCTACTACCTGAATGAATCATTATCCAAACAAAACCCAATTGGTCTTTTTGAATTTCAATGAAATGATTTCCTCCACCAAGTGTTCCTAATTGTTTTAAAGCTGATAAGTATTGCTGTTTAACGACTTTCAAATCATCAATATCAAAACCTTTAGGCATAAGCGATTCATCTTGTTTTTCTTTTTGATGGTCAAAACCAAGTGGAATTCGTTCTCGAATTTCAGCAAGTATTTCTTTCAATATATCTTTTGATAATTCCTCAGAAAGAATATTGGTTCGCACGGCACACATTCCGCAGCCAATATCTACACCAACTGCATTAGGAATAATCACACCTTTAGTAGCTAATACACCACCAATAGGCATCCCATATCCCGAATGTGCATCAGGCATCAAACAAACATGACTAAACGTAAAGGGCAAATTAGCAAGATTTACAACTTGATTTAGTGCATTTGGCTCAATATCATGCAACCATAATTTAATTGGTTTTAATTCGCTTGTTATTATTTTTTCCATGTAATTCTATTTTAAGTGATACAATTCTTCAAGCATCTCTGAAGTCCAATAACTATGAGATAATGAATTTTTAGAAACTTGATATTTTGATAAGTCGGTAACAACATTACCTGTCTTATCAATTGTTACTGTATGGATATTACCTTCTATCTTTTGTTTGATAGTTGCAATTCCATTTTTAAAATCGGAACAACTTACAAAAGAATCTAATGCAATAACAAATGTACCATTTGTATCAATAAAATACCATTTCTTATTATAAATAACCTTAGCAATACCATCGGAGAATGAATAAACTTTGTCGAAAATACATGGAATTATTAATTCACCTTTATGATTTATAAAACCACATTTGCCCATTGCCCAATTTCCAATTCTTACAGCAGCTTTTCCCTCTTTAAAATCTCTAACATTTGTGTATATGAGTGGAACGATTACCTTTTCAGCCAAATCAATAAAGCCACATTTAAATTGTGCTATTTTACCAATTTTAACACGAATAAGACCTTCAGAAGGTTTACCTACATAATCATATATATTATTTACCAATGTCATTTCCATAGTAGTATAAATGCAAATAAATGCTAATAGCTTGTCAACTTATGACAATAATGTTTATTTTTATACAGATTAAATACTATAGAGATGGATCAGCCAAAATTAGAACGACTCCTTCGTTTAATGAAAATGTTAACAGGAAATAATCAATACACGATTCCTGATATTGCAGAGCGACTTGAAATGAGTATACGATCTATTTACCGTTATATTGACACTTTTCGTGCTGCTGGTTTCGTAATAAAAAAGGAAGGCAATATTGTAAAGATAGATAAGTCTTCGCCATATTTTAAGGATATTAGTCAATTAATCCATTTTACCGAAGAAGAAGCGTACATTCTTAAAAGTGCCATTGAAAATATAGATGAAACGAATCTTTTAAAGCAGAATCTTAAAAAGAAACTATATACCGTATATAATTATAAGATTTTAGCAGATACAGTCGTTAAAGGTAAAAATGCCGAAAATGTAAACCATTTGCTTGATGCTATAGAAAATAAAAAGCAGGTAATGCTATTGAAATATAGTTCTGCAAACAGTCATACAGTTAATGACCGAATTGTTGAACCTTTTGCATTTACGACTAATTATATCCAAGTTTGGGCATACGAACCAGCATCGGGTAAAAACAAACTTTTTAAAACAACTAGAATAGGTTCAGTAGATATTTTGCAAAATCCTTGGGCAAACGAATCTCAACATAAAGAAGGATTTATTGATATTTTTAGAATTAGTAGTTTTGAGCAAATTCCAGTAAAACTTAAACTAACGCTACGAGCATCTACCTTACTTACTGAAGAATATCCATTAGCTGAAAAAGATTTACAAAGAATTTCGGATAATGAATGGATATTATCAACAACTGTTTGCAGTTACGATGGAATTCGTCGTTTTATTCTTGGTTTATTCGATGAAATTCAAATTATTGATTCTCCTGAATTAGAGAAATTTATTCAAACGAAAATTAAATCATACGTAAATTAATATCATTGTCATAAGTTGACAATCTACAACTGTTACTTTGTATTATAATTTAATAGTAACAGTTATGAAAAATAGACATTTTGCAAATTTTCACATCGCTGGTTTTACCTATAATGATGGTATCGATGTGTTTGAAAATCTAAAAATTGGCACACCAGTTACTTTGGTTGCTGAACCTGAAAATGGGTTTGACCCCAATGCCGTTGCAATTTATTTCAATGAATTCAAACTAGGTTTTGTTCCTAAAAGCGAGAACAAAGAAGTGAGCCAATTTCTAAACTTGGGGTACACCAATTTATTTGAAGCAAAAATTAATAGGGTTTCACCTGAGGAACATCCTGAACAACAAGTTTCTGTAATTGTTAGAATCAAAGAAAAGAAATAGATTATGGAACATACAGATGAAATATTCAGACTAATAACTGAGCAAGAGTATTGGAAATATGTTTCAAGTTTGAGTTTGGTTAAAATGACTATACGTGAATCAAATGATGTCTGCTTCAATGGAAAGAAAATAAAGAATCAGGAATCAAATACCTATTGGACAGAAGAATTTTTAGAGAATTATAAAGACTCATTAAACTGGAGAATTTTATCTCAAAATGTTGATTTACCTTGGTCAAAAGCTTTAATAATAAAATTTGAAACCTATTGGAATTATTCCTTTTTAACCGACATAATAATTGAAAGATTCTTTGATGATTCTGAAATAGAAGAATTGATATGCCTATACAAAGACAAATTGAACTGGGATATAATTTGTGATTCAGGGATAATAACTGATACTATAATTTTAAAATGTATTGACAAAATTAATTGGAAAATTTTAAGCGGAAATCATTTCAGAAGAAATTGGACTTTGTTTAGTATTGAAAGATTTCAAAATGAAATTGATTGGTCAATATTTTCATCAAAAATGACAAGTCGTTCAATTTTACCAATTAATTCAAATGATTGTCGAGAAAATGAAAACTCTTTTGGACTAGATTTTTTACAAAAGTATAAGGATAAACTAAATTGGAACGAACTCTCTCGAAACATTTACATCATTTTCACAATTGAAATGTTGGCAGAATTTCGAGAATCGTGGAATTGGCTATTTCTAAAATATAATTATGCAATTACATGGTCATCAAAACACATTGAATTATTCTTACAATACATTCCTTCTGAACATGAAAAAGTTGGTTTATCACAAATTGATGCATATCTCCTTTCAGAATTGTGTATCGAACGAAATATTTTCAATTTGCCATTAAACAAAGCTAAAAAACGATATACTCAAAAATATATAGAATATGATGTTTATATAAAAAACCTATTAGATCGATTATGAAAAATGTGCCATTTTATCAAGTACGAGGAACTTTGTTTCGAACAAAGCAATCAGATGAAAACCCTGTAATAATAAATGAGGTATTCAAAGACGAACAGCCAATTATTGCTCGTGATAAAGCTTTCAACTGTTATCAGAATTATATTGATGTTTTGGCTGAAAGTAAAGGAGTTAAAGCTGATATATTCAAGAATTATAGTACAAAACTTCAAGATTTTGTAAATTCATATTCTCAGAAAACAGCTAATGTTGGTAAAGTTGCAATTGATACGATTGATGTAGATTTTGATAAAGGAATCTTTGTATATCTCGTTTTAACTGATGAATCTTTTATTACAAAAGAAGGTGAGTTGATTTATGAAAATAAAAAGCTTATTCATTGTTTCGACAATCAGTTTATGGATTTTACAAAAGAAATAATAGATGCTTTAAGCTTTGAATTTTTGTATTATAAAGAACATGATTTTGATTATAAACACGATAAAAAAGAAATAAGTATAAATAAAGGTGGCACCATTATTAAAATTAGTATTTTAGATTCTCCAATTTTCAATTTATAAAACATGGCTAAAGCATTATTTAATAGAACAAATCAGGGAGATGCAGCAAATATATTTGTTCGAAATCTACTTTGTGATTTAAGTGAATCAATAAATCCTAAAGGATTAACTAAATCTGACTGGAAAAAGACTATATTATTTTTCGACCATCGTTGTCCTTATACTGGGAAAAAATTACCAAAATCAAAAATTGTTTTCGACCATATAATACCGCTTAATAAAACATCTCGCGGGTTGCATTTGTTTGGCAATCTGATACCAACATCAAGTCATATAAATGCAAAAAAAGCAGATAAAGATTTTGAAATCTTTATAAGAAGTTTAGACGATTCTATTATTGATGTATCTACGAATAAAACAGAATTGATTGAGAGAATTAAGGAATTTCAAGAAATATCAGGATATAATTCTATTAATTTTACCGTTAATGAGCATTTTAAACAATTTATTGATGATCAATATGCTATGTTTAAATCAAATTGCGAAAACAATAAAAGTTTTTTTTTAAATCATAATGTTATTATTCAATTACAAGAAGACTTAAATACATTTTCAGCTAAAGATATTCTACCTAAAATTCGAATATGGGCTTGTAAACCGAATTTAAATGTGCATAAAATAATTGCAATTGTTGCAGAAAAGAAACAATTGTATAAAATTGAACTTCTAAATTTAATTGAAAAATCAGGTATGTCTAAAAATCCAAATGGAACTTTGTTAAGTTTAATGTCGAATAAAGGAAATAGTTATGGCAAGGTTTTGTTTGAAGAAAATGAATTAATATCTTTTGTCCCAGAAATTACAGAAAGAATTAATATGTATAATTGGAAAAAATAAATGTAAAATTATGAAAAAAGTAAAGGCAAAAGATAAATATGAACTTCCATTAAATGAATCTGATACTGTTTATGATTGTATGGATGATCTTGTAAATGATATTGCAATGATTATTCCATTTTATGATTTTGATCCAACCTATGAACAACAAATATATCGTCATTTTGAGGAATGTAAAGAGAAATGGTATATCCGATCCAAAAACGAAATTGAATATATTGAAATAACTCCATCCGAAATTAATAATAAAACAAAAATAAAAGACTTTGCGGATAAATTAGCTTATCGTATAAGATTGTTATAA